>ENA-UPTA01000188-UPTA01000188.1-activated-sludge-metagenome-genome-assembly--contig:-NODE-188-length-69787-cov-19.679315_pt1 | contig 69787 bp, 58 predicted proteins | sample MGYA00238184_ERZ773361 | MGnify/ENA primary metagenome ERZ773361 (study PRJEB29100, sample SAMN05720205) | activated sludge metagenome | isolation source: anaerobic digester from wastewater...
TCGGAAAAAGTCCATATACTGCGTTGCCCTTCACCCCTCGTCACTGCGGCGTACCGGAAGTACGCCCCGGTCGCCGGGAATCGGGCGCCCCGGCTGCGGAGCTTTTTCCTTTACCGTCCCGGTCATCCCGGGGTCTTTCGAAGGCGCGTCATTCTTTCTTTTTCTCTTCCTTCCCCGAATGAAGAACGACGACCTTCGCCCCCAGGTGGCCGGCCATTTCGTCCAGTTCCTGCTTCCGCATATGGTGCGCGTAAACCTTCAGATCCACGCCGCTCACCCCGCAGATCCGGAACCGGGGCTTCTTCTCCCCTTTTTCCACCTTCCGCCTTTCTCTGACAAAAATTCTGGCTTCCATGGCTTGCCTCCTCACACGTTTTTTGTTATTATATATATCCTAAAAGGATATATGTCAAGGAGAAATTTATGAGCGGCAAATCGAATCCCTCCCGTCGCGGGCGGCATGACCGGTACATCCAGCCGTCCATCCTGCTCGGCCTTTATTCAAAGCCTTCCTACGGCTACGAGATCATTCAGAACATCCAGGCATTCGGCTTCGTCGAGGGGAGCGCCCCGCCGGGGATGATCTACCGGCATCTCCGTCAGATGGAGGAGGAGGGACTGGTGCGTTCGGAGTGGGAAACGAAGGAACAGGGCCCCGCCCGGAGGGTGTATTCCATCAACCCGGAGGGGGAGGAAACCCTCGCCCTCTGGATGGAGCACCTTGACCGGAAGGCCAGGGCCCTGGGAATTTTCGTGAAGGCTTACAAAAAGGTCCGGGAAAAGAAGAAAAAGAATCCTTAGAACCGGCCGCCGTTACGGGGAGAGGGGCTTTTTGTTCCTCCGCCCTCCCTGCGATACCCAGGAACCGTCCTCGCCCGGGAGGACGGGAAGGACCGCCCGGTGGCCGAATAGCCGGGGCCGCAGCCAGCCGTTCGTCCGGACGACGTTCTCCATGACGGGTACCCGCCCGTCCCGGTCCAGGGACACGGTGAGGATGTCCGCCTCGGCAAGGGCGCCGACGGTAATGGAATCGGGAAAGTCGCGAAGCCTTCCGAACTCGATGAACCGGCCGGACCAGCCCGAGGCGGTGAGGCCCACCGCCGCGAGGGCCCCGATGATCCCGTCTTCGGTTCCCCCAAGACCCCGGAGGAACGCGTCCCCCGCCGCCTGGAGGGCGTCCTTCCGTCCCACCACCCGCCGGGTGCATTCATAGCCGAAGGACACGATCCGCTCCAGCCCGGGATGGTCCGCCGGAACGACGGCAAGGCCCGGATCGCTTCCTTCCTGGGCATGTCGCCGGACGTGGCCGGCTGCCTTCTCCGCAATCTCCCCCACAGGGACTCCATTGGATGCTTCGACGACGATGCAGGCCGAGCTGTTGTGGGATGTGTACGGAATGTCGGGGTGGACGAGAAGCTGCTGGCGGACGACCCCCCAGAGCCTGGATCCGGGGGGAAGCTCCCCCTCGAACCACCTTGCCAGTTTCCCCGTCCCCGTCTCCGAATTGATGGAATCCGTGTCGTCCACTCCGATGTAAAGCCTCACGAAACGCTCCTTCTATCGCAATTGCAGCCAGCGCAGGGCGGCGGCGGGAAAGGCGACCCAGACCCGCTTCCCCGGAAGCACCCGGAGGTGGTCCGCCCGCTCCGGGGACATCATGGCCTGCAGGGTGATGCCGCCCAGATCGACCTGAATGGTGAGATTCTTTCCCCGCGATCCGGAAAACATCCCGGTAACCGTCGCCGGGAGGATGTTCTCGACCGAACGTTCCTCCCATTCCGCAACGTGCACCTCGATGTCCGTCCCCCGGAGAAGCGCCGCCGGTTCCTTTCCCGGCGGCGGGCCCGCCGCCAGGAGGAAACGCCCCTCTTCCAGCGCTTTTCGCCACCGGCCGTCCCCCAGGGCCTCCCACGGACCGGGAATCACGTTTTCCTCTCCCGACCCGATGATCCTGCCGTCGTGGATCTTGTAGATCCTGTCCACGGCCCCGTTCAGCCACTCCAGGTCGTGGCTCGCCACGACCAGGGCCATCCGCAGCGACTTCCGGATGTCGACGATGGCCTGGCGCACCCGGTAGGTGCTGTAGGAATCGATACTGGCCGTGGGCTCGTCGAGGAGAAGGGCCTTCGGTTTCAGAATGAGCCGCGACGCCAGGGCGACCCGCTGGGCCTCCCCTCCGGACAACTGGTGCCATTTTCTGTGGGCGAATTCGGAAAAGGGCAGTCCCACCTGCCCGAGGGCCTCCTCCACCCGCTCTCGGATCCGGTCCTTCTCCCCCCTGACCCTGAGGCCGTAGGCCACGTTCTCGAAAATCGAGGTCTTGAGAAGATAGGGCTCCTGGAGGAGGATGGTGACGTTCCTGGCCGTAGAGGAATCCGTCCCGTGAATGTTTTTCCCGAGGAAGAAGATGGTCCCCTCCCGGGGCGTCTCCAGGAAGGCGAGAAGCTTGAGGAGGGTGCTCTTGCCGCCCCCGTTCGGCCCCACAAGTCCGATCGACTCCCCCTCCCCGATTTCCATGCCGGGAATGAAGAGCTCGAAGGTGTCCCCGTAGTGAAACCGGAGACCGGAAATCCTGTAGAGAGGTTGTTCTTCCATGACGGATCAGATCTTCAATCGTTCAAAAAAACGTTTTGTCGGACGGCAATGCACAGAGATCCCGGGCCGGGGCCCCGATCCCGGCGGACCGGAGTGGACCCGTTCGCACGCCGCGGGGGTGCGGGCTGAGGAGCGGCACGGGAACCATTTGCGAAGCCGTCATCATCATTGTTTCCTTCTCAGGGTGACCAGGACGGCGTTCACCAGGAGGGCCAGGGTGAGGAGCACGATCCCCAGGGCGATCCCCATGGCGAATTCCCCCTTCCCCGTCTCCAGCGCCACCGCCGTCGTGATCGTCCGGGTGTGCCACTTGATGTTTCCCCCGATCATCATGGAGATCCCCACTTCCGAAATGGCCCGGCCGTACGCCGTCACGGCCGCCGTGAGAACGGCGAACCGTGCTTCCAGAAGGGTCTGCAGGGCGATCTGCCGGGCGTTGGCGCCGAGCGTGATGAGGGTGAGGCGCAGCCTCCGGTCGAGCCCCTCCACCGCCGTCGCCGTGAGGGAAACCACGATGGGGAGGACAAGGATCGTCTGGGCCAGGGCGACGCCGGGGATGGTGAACAGAAGCGCCATTTCCCCGAAGGGGCCCCTCCTCGAAATGAAGGCGTATACGAAAAGGCCCACCACGACCGTGGGCAGGGCGAGAAGCGTGTCCACGACGGCCCGGAGATGTTTCTTACCGGGAAACTCGAAATAGCCGAGGATAAATCCGCCGGGGATCCCAAGGGCAAGGCTTGCCAGGATGGAAAGGGAGGAAACCTCCAGCGTCGTGGTCACGGCGGAAAAGGTCTCCGGGTCCCCGCTGAAAAGAAGGACGAGGGCCCGGAGAAATCCGCTTCCCAGATAATCCATGGACGGTCGTTATTTCTTCGCGTTCGGGAAAAACAGCTGCTTTCCCATCAGTTTGAAATCGGCGATGGCCTTCTGGATTTTCGCGGAGGCCATCCATTCGGAAAATTTCGTGGCCAGGTCATACTTGGCTTTGTTGCACCGGGCCGGATTGACGGCGATGACGCTGTACTGGTTCTTCAGCGCCGCGTCCCCCTCCACGATAATGGCAAGGGGCGGTTCCCCCTTCCAGTTGGCCTCGTACTTGATGAAGGTCCCCCGGTCGGTGAGGGTGTAAGCGTCCCGTTCCGCGGCGATGTTGATGGTGTTGATCATCCCCTGTCCCGTCTGGATGTACCAGGTTTCCTTGTCGGGAACGGGCAGTCCCGCCGCCTTCCAGAGCTGGAGTTCCATCTTGTGGGTCCCCGAATTGTCCCCCCGGCTGGCGAAGGGGATCTTCCGCGCCGCGAACGTCTTCAGGGCTTCCTTCACCGATTTTCCCCTGACGCCCGCGGGATCGCCCTTGGGTCCGACAAAGATGAAGTCGTTGAACATGATTTCCCGGCGATCCACGCCGTAGCCGTCGGCGACATACTTCAGTTCCGTCGCCGGGGCGTGGACGAGGAGAACGTCGACGTCACAATTCTTTCCCAGCTCCAGGGCGTTTCCCGTTCCAACGGCCACCCACTTGAGTTCCACCCCCGTGTCCGCCTTGAACATGGGCCCCAGATCGTTCAGGAGTCCCGTGTTGTCGGTGCTCGTCGTCGTCGCCATCATGAGGACCTGGTCCGCCGCCCCGGCACCACCGGCAAGCAGGCCTGTGAAAAGGAAAAGCGACAGTGCAATCAAAAAAAGCGTAATCTTCTTCACGATTCCCTCCATGTTTCTCGATCGTCCGGGTCCCCGACGGGGTCCCGGTTGTTCCGCGAACCGCAGGCCCTTCTCCGGGCGCCCGCAACACTCAGTCGTCGTACTTGGCGGCATACGCCGCGTCATTGTACAACCCCTGGTCGAACCGCTCCTTCCCGAAGGACCGGAGAATCTCCTGGCCCTCCCCGGAGGAAACGAAATCGATGAATTTCGCGGCCGTGGGGGCGCCGGGGGAGGCTCCGGGCGGCAGGCACAGGGTGTGATAGGTATTCACGAGGAACTTGTCCCCCCGGAAAAGGATCGTAAGCGCCGGGACGTTCTTCTTCTCGGCGATCCAGGTACTGCTGTCCGTCATGAAATACCCCTTCTCGTCGTTCGCCCGTTTCAGGGTCGCCGTCATGAAATCCTTCGTGACGACATACCAGCCGCCGGCGGGTTCGATTCCCGCCTTCTTCCAGACGGCCATCTCCTTTTTGTGGGTTCCCGAATTGTCGCCCCGGGAAAAGAACCTGGCCTTCTTCGCCGCGATGCGTTTGTACGCGTCGGCGGCCGACGTCGCCGATGCGATCCCCGCCGGGTCGCCGGGCGGCCCGACGACGTAAAACTCATTGGATCCGATGAGAAGCCGTTTCGTCGCCCAGCCCTCCTCGACCGCCTTCTTCTCCGCCGCCGGGGCGTGGACCATGATCATATCCACCTTCTTCCCCTTCAGGAGATCCAGGGACTGCCCGGACCCGGCCTTCACCCAGCACAGGGCGGCGTCGTTTTTCCCGCAGAAGGCCTCACTGAGAACCTTCAGAAGTCCCAGCTCGCCGGGGCTCCCCGTGGCCAGTGAAAAAGCGTGGGAGCCGTTCCCGTAGGTCTCCGTGCACCCGGATTCCCCGAATGCCTGGGAAAACGCGAGGACGATGGACAACGCGACGACGATCCCCGCAAGAAATCCTCTCTTTGCCTTTGCCATAGATCCCTCCTTTCCAATCAAAATGCCCCGTTTCCGCCGTCTGAGATCCGCCGCACGACGAATGTTTCGTAACGATTATGCACAATATTGCATATTAGTCCTTCCGTCAAGGGTTGACGAACCCGTAAAAAGCCAAAACAGCATTTTTTCCGAACGGCAAAGCAAGAGCCCGACGGGCGGGGTGCCCGAATCCCGAGGAATGAGGCGTACTTCCGGTACGCCAAAGGGTCGAGGGGTGACGGGCAACGCAGCATAGGAACTTTTTCCGAAGCCGTCCGGGGCTCAATAAAAAAGGGGGCCCAGGCCCCCTTTCCGCTTTCCGGTAAAACATCAAATCTCCATGATCTCCGCTTCCTTGGCCGCCAGCACCTGGTCCGCCTTCTTGATGTAGTCGTCGGTGATCTTCTGAACGTCATCCTGGGCCCGGAAGAGTTCGTCCTCCGACAGATCCCCCTCCTTCTTGAGTTCCTTGAGGTCGTTGTTCACGTCCCGCCGGGAATTCCGGATCTTCACCTTGCATTCCTCGGCCATTTTCTTTACCACCTTGACCAGTTCCTTCCGCCGCTCTCCCGTGAGGGGGGGAATGGTGATCCGGATGACCTTGCCGTCGTTGGACGGCATGAGGCCCAGTTCGGATCTCTGGATGGCCTTCTCGATGGCCCCGATGGCCGACACGTCCCACGGCGCGATGACGATCAGCTGGCTCTCCGGAACGGACAGGGAGGCCACCTGGTTGAGGGGGGTCGGGGTGCCGTAGTAATCCGCCCGGATCCCATCGACGAGCGAGACCGAAGCTCTTCCCGTACGCACCTTGCTGAACGATTTTTCGAGGGCCTGGATCTGCTTTTTCATCGTCTCTTTCAGTCCGCCGATCAGTTCGTCTTTCATCACAACCCTCCTATGCTCGTTCCCGCCGGTTCGCCGCACACCACCCGGCGGATGTTACCCCGTTCCTCCATCCTGAAAACGACGACCGGGAGCCGGTTGTCCCTGCACAGGGCGACCGCCGTCCCGTCCATGACGCGGAGATTCTTTTCCAGGACTTCCCCGTAGTCGATCCGGTCGAATTTCCGGGCATCGGGAAACGCGGCGGGGTCGCGGTCGAAGACGCCGTCCACCTTCGTCGCCTTCAGAAGGGCGTCCGCCCGTATTTCAACGGCCCGCAAGGCCGCCGCCGTATCGGTCGTGAAAAAGGGGTTTCCCGTTCCCCCCGTGAAAATCACGACCTTTCCTTCCTCGAGACACCCGCGCGCCCTGTCCGGGTTCACCGGCTCGACGATTCCCGGCATGGGAACCGCCGACTGGAGCACGACGTCCAGCCTTTCCTCCCGGAAGAGATCCCGGAGCGCCAGGCCGTTCATGACCGTGGCGAGCATTCCCATGAAATCCCCCGTCACGCGGTCGATCCCCCGCCGGGTCAGCGCCTCCCCGCGAAGGAAATTCCCGCCCCCCACGACGAGGGCCGTCTGAACGCCCAGTTCGAGGACTTCCCGGATCTCCCGCCCGACGGACCGGGCCATCTCCCGGTCGACTCCGGAGGTTTCCCTCCCCAGGAGAGCCTCTCCGCTCAACTTCAGAAGTATTCTGCGATATACGGGATTCTTCATGGGAAACGGGGCCGGTCTTTCCATCCCCGGACGACTGCGGCGGCGGGAAACGGAGTTCCCGCCGCCTTCGTACCGCGGAACGGTGTCTACTTCAGTTCCTCACCGAGCTGGAACCGGGCGAAACGGCGCACCATGATGTTTTCGCCCGTGTTGGCGATCATGTTCTGGACCAGGGTCGCCACCGTGATATTGGTGTCCTTGATGAACTTCTGGTCCATGAGGCACACTTCCTCGTAATATTTTTTCAGCTTTCCCTCGACGATCCGGTCGAAGATCTTCTCCGGCTTTCCTTCGGCCTTCGCCTGGCTCCGGTAGATCTCCTTCTCCCTGTCCAGGACCTCCGCGGGGACGGCTTCGGCGTTCAGGTACGTGGGGTTGGAGGCCGCCACGTGCATGGCGATGTCCTTCGCCATGGTCTGGAACGCCTCGGTCCTCGCCACGAAATCGGTCTCGCAGTTCACTTCGACGAGGACGCCGATCTTTCCCTGCATGTGAATGTAGGAAGCGACGACCCCGTCCTTCGCGGCCTTGGAGGACCGCTTCGTCGCAGCGGAGAGTCCTTTCTTACGAAGGTATTCCACAGCCTTGTCGAAGTTGCCGTCGGACGCCTCCAGGGCCTCCTTGCAGTCCATCATTCCGGCGTTCGTCTTGTCCCTCAGTTGTTTTACCAAAGATGCTGGAATACTCAATTTATTTCCTCCTATTCCTCGGCCGTAGCAGCCGTCTCTGTTTCCGGCAGGTCCGTTTTCGTTTCGACGCTCTCCGGCACATCCCCTTCTTCCGAAGCCGTCAGCTCGACGGCGGTCGTCTTATCGCTTTCCGCCTGGATCTTCTCTTCGTATTTCCGCTTCCCGTCCATAACGGCGTCGGCGATTTTCGAGGAGAAGAGCTTGATCGCCCGGATCGCGTCGTCATTCCCCGGAATGATGTAATCGATGTCGTCGGGGTCGCAGTTCGTGTCGACCACCGCGGCAATGGGGATCTGGAGTTTTCTCGCCTCCTTGACGGCGATGAGTTCCTTCCTCGGATCGATGACGAAGAGCGCCCCGGGGAGCCGGTCCATGTGCCGGATGCCGCCGAGAACCTTCACGAGCTTGTCCCGTTCCCTCTGGAACCGGAGAATTTCCTTTTTCGGGAAGGCGTGGATGCTGTCCGCGTCCAGGGTGCGCTCCAGCTGGTTCAGCTTGTCGATGCTCTTCTTGATGGTGGTGAAATTGGTCAGCATCCCGCCGAGCCATCGCTGATTCACGTAAGGCATCTCCGCCCGCTCCGCTTCCGCGCGGATGCCCTCCTGGGCCTGCTTTTTCGTTCCCACGAAAAGAATGCTCCCGCCGGACGCGACGAGACCGGAGACAAACTGATAGGCCGTTTCGAACATTTCCACCGTCTGCTGAAGATCGACGATGTAAATGCCGTTCCTGGCACCGAAGATGTAGGGCTTCATTTTCGGGTTCCATTTGTTGGTCTGGTGACCGAAATGGACGCCCGCCTCGAGAAGGGACTTCATGGTGACCTGGGGCATCAAACACTCCTTGGGTTTTTTTCCTCCACCCCCATCCTCTCTCCCCGGAACTTTCCTCATGGAAAGCAACCCCGGGTCGATCCGGGAGTGTGCGGTTTTATAAAATCTTCAAAAATCCGGTACGTTAGAATTCAATAAATCTGTGGAGAGTTACCATATCGCCCTCCATTAATCAAGGCAAAAAAATGCGAAGCATGCGATCACGTCCGGTAATGGGCGTTGATGGACACGTAATCGTGGGTCAGGTCGGACGCGAACACCCGGAAGGCGCCCCTGCCCGTCCCGAGGCGGACAAGGACGGAAATTTCGGGCCGTTCCATGATCTCCCGGAGCACACCTTCATCCTGGGCCGTTCCCGCGCCCCCGGCGAAAATCGGGACCCCGTCCATGGATACGTGGACATCCGCCGGATCGATGGGAACGCCCACGGACCCTGCCGCCGAGATGATCCTCCCCCAGTTGGCGTCCTTTCCGTAAAAGGCGGCTTTCACGAGGTTCGACCGCGCCACGGCATAGGCGACGGTGCGGGCCTCCTTTTTCGATCGGGCCCCCTCCACCCGGATGTCGAGGACCTTTGTCGCCCCCTCCCCGTCCCGGACGATGGACCGGGCCAGGTCCTCCATGATTTCGAAGAGGGCTCCCCGGAACGCCCCGAAGCCGGCGGAGCCCGCCTTCAGGGGCCGGTTCCCCGCCGTGCCGTTGGCGAGTAAAAGGACCGTGTCGTTCGTGCTCATGCAGCCGTCAACGGAAATGGCGTTGAAGCTCCGCGCCACCGCTTCCCGGAACACCCGTTTCATGGTCTCCCCGTCGACGTCGGCGTCGGTGAGAACGTAGGAAAGGAGGGTGGCCATGTCCGGTTCGATCATCCCCGCGCCCTTGGCCATACCGAAGAGGGTCACCTCCCTCCCCCCGGCGACGCACTTCCGGAGGCCCATCTTGGGGTAGCGGTCGGTGGTCATGATGGCTTCCTCGGCGTCGGCGAGTCCTTCCGGTTTCAGGCCCGAAACCAGGCTCCCCATGGCGGAGAGGATTTTGCCCATCGGGAGGGGCTGGCCGATCACGCCGGTGGACCCCACAAGGACGAGATCCTCCCCGATTCCCAGTTCGGCCGCCGCGGCCCGGGTCATTGCCCGCGCATTCCCGTACCCTTCGTCGCCCGTCGCGGCGTTGGCGTTCCCGCTGTTCGTCACAATGGCCTGGGCCGTTCCCTTCCCGACCCGCTCCATGTCCAGGAGGACCGGCGCCGCCTTGAAGGCGTTGGTCGTGAAGACGCCCGCCGCCTTCGCCGGAACGGTGGAAAAGATCAGGGACAGGTCCTTTTTCCCGTTGACCTTGATGCCCGCCGCCATGCCGTTCCCGAGAAAGCCGGGAACCAGAAAAACCGATGGATCGCTCATGAAGACCTCTTGCCGGGGTCGGCCCCCGTCATCTGCCGCAGCATTTCTTGTATTTCTTACCGCTCCCGCAGGGACAGGGATCGTTCCTGCCCACCTTCGCCTCTTTCCGCTTGACCTGCTTCGGCGCCGCGGGACCCTCGCCCCGGCTCATGACGTAGTTCCGTTCCTGCTTCTTCTGCATTTCCTGGACCGTTTCCTCCCTGCGGATCTGAACCTGGCAGAGTTTGGACAGGGCGTCCTCCTTGATTCGCTCCACCATGGCCATGAACATTTCGAATCCCTCACGCTGGTATTCCCGCTTGGGGTCCTTCTGGCCGTACCCGCGAAGGCCGATCCCCTCTCGCAGGTGGTCCATGTTGAGAAGGTGGTCCTTCCAGTGGGTGTCGATTGACTGGAGCATGAGGATCCTCATGATGTCGTCCATGAGCGGTTTGCCGAAATCCGCTTCCTTTTCCCGAAGCAGGTTCCGGACATCCCCGAGAATCTTCTCCCGCATGGCATCGATGCCGGCGGCGGATTCCCCGTCATCCCCGGAGAAATTCGATTTGAGGGCGAAAAGCTGAAAGATCCGGTCGTCCAGGCCTTTCAGGTTCCATTCCCCCGGAGGCACTTTCCCGTCGGCGTACGTCTCGAGAAGGTCGTCCACGACGTCTTCGAGCATCTCGTCGAGAATTTCGCGAAGGTTCCCGCCGTTGAGGGCTTCCTTCCTCTGGCGGTAGATCACCTCCCGCTGCTGGTTCATCACGTCGTCGTAGTCCAGGAGGTGTTTGCGGATGTCGAAGTTCTGCGCCTCCACGCGCTTCTGAGCGTTCTCGATGGCCTTGCTGATGAGGCGGTGCTCGATGGGTTCCCCCTCCTCCATGCCGATCCGGTCCATGACCGAGGAAATCCTCTCGGCTCCGAAGATCCGAAGGAGATCGTCCTCCAGGGACAGGTAAAAACGGGACGAACCCTTGTCGCCCTGCCTCCCCGACCTTCCCCGGAGCTGGTTGTCGATGCGCCGGCTCTCGTGGCGCTCCGTCCCGAGGATGTGCAGTCCCCCCAGTTCGGCCACGCCGGGACCGAGTTTGATGTCCGTTCCCCTGCCGGCCATGTTCGTCGAGATGGTCACCGCCCCGGGCTGTCCCGCCTGGGAGACGATTTCCGCTTCCTTCTCGTGATGCTTGGCGTTGAGGACATTGTGCCTGATTCCGAACCGGGTGAGCAGGCCGCTCAGTTTCTCCGAATTTTCGATGGAGATGGTCCCCACGAGAACGGGCCGCCCCTCCTTGTGAAGTTCCCGGATCTCCTCGAGGACGGCTTCGTACTTCTCCTTTTCCGTGCGGTAGATCACGTCGGAATTGTCTTCCCGGATCATGGGCATGTTCGTCGGAACGACGACGACGTCCAGATTGTAAATCTTCTTGAACTCGGCCGCCTCCGTGTCCGCCGTTCCCGTCATTCCGGCAAGCTTCCCGTACATCCTGAAGTAATTCTGGAACGTGACCGACGCCAGGGTCTGGTTTTCCCTCTCGATCTTGACGTGCTCCTTCGCCTCGAGGGCCTGGTGCAGTCCGTCGCTGTACCGCCTCCCGGGCATGAGCCGGCCGGTGAACTCGTCGACGATGATCACCTGGTTCTCCTTCACCATGTAATCCACGTCACGCTTGAAAAGGGTGTGGGCCTTCAGGGCCTGGTTCACATGGTGGAGGATGGACATGTGCCTCGGATCGTAAAGGTTCTCCACTTTCAGGAGATCCTCGACCCGCGCGACGCCCCCTTCCGTCAGGATGACGGTCCGGCTTTTTTCGTCGATGGTGTAGTCCGCTTCCTTCTGCAGTCTCGGGATCACCTGGTTGATCCGGTAATACTTGTCCGTCGATTCGTCGGAAGGACCGGAGATGATGAGGGGGGTCCTCGCCTCGTCGATGAGGATGCTGTCCACCTCGTCGACGATGGCATAATTGAATTCCCTCTGGACGTAGTCCTCCAGGCGGAATTTCATGTTGTCCCGGAGATAGTCGAATCCGAACTCGTTGTTCGTTCCGTAGGTGATGTCCCGCCCGTAGGCCTCTTTCCTTTCGGCATCCGAAAGGCCGTGAACGATGACGCCCACGGAAAGGCCGAGGGATTCGTAAATCGGCCCCATCCACTGGGCGTCCCGGCTTGCGAGATAGTCGTTGACGGTGACGACGTGGACCCCCTTCCCCGTCAGGGCGTTCAGGTAGATGGGGAGGGTCGCCGCCAGGGTTTTCCCTTCGCCCGTTTTCATTTCGGCGATCTTTCCCTCGTGGAGGACCATCCCTCCGATGAGCTGGACATCGAAGGGGCGCATCCCGACCCTTCTTTTCGCCGCTTCCCGGACGACGGCAAACGTCTCGATGAGGAGATCGTCCAGCGCGGCCCCGTCCGCCAGCCTCGCCCGGAACCGGTCCGTTCTCTCGCGGAGTTCCGCGTCCGTCAGGGTCTGGATGGACGGTTCGAGGGCGTTGATCTCTTCCACATATCGGGAAAGGCGCTTGATTTCCCGGTCGTTTTTCGTTCCGAATATCTTTTTCAGAATGTATCCCAGCATAGGGTCTCCATAAAAAAACCCGTAAGGTCATTACGGGGGCCGGAGGTTTTCATCGGTTCAAAGGATTTCAATAAGGAAAAGGAAACTAAAAAAGGTAGTTCCTCGGATTTACATAAACACCCGCCATGGTGACGCTGTAATGAAGGTGGGGTCCCGTGCTTCTCCCGGAATTCCCTACAAGACCGATCACAACCCCGCGCTTCACCTTCTCGCCTTCCCGGACCATGACCTTGAGAAGGTGCCCGTAATAGGTGTAAACGCCCTTCCCATGGTCGATCCTGATCATGTTTCCCATGTCCGCTTCCCTGTTGACCTTGTTGACCACGCCGTCGGCGGGGGCGATGACCTCATCCCCGAGTTTCGTGGAAATGTCCATGCCCCGGTGCATTTCCCGTTTACCCGTGAAGGGGGAGGTCCGGTACCCGAACTCGGAGGTCACCCAGCCCATGACGGGCCAGATGGCCGGCGTGGAAGCAAGGACGTTCTTTCTTTTCTGGAGCTGGTCGAAGATTTCGCGGAAACTTTCCTCCCGGCAGCTCACTTCGCCGAGGAGCTGATCCATGTTTTTCCGGATCGTGTCGTAGAGGGCGTCACCCCCCGCCTTGCGATCCAGGTCCCCGAGATCCTCGTCCGGAATGGAACCGCCCATACCCGGGAACTGGCCGGTTTTCCGCTCGCCTTCCATGTTCGTGATGGCCCGGATCTTGCGGTCGAATTCCTTCAGGACCGTCATCCGCTCCTCGAACTCGCTCACCTTGACGGAAAGCTCGTCGATCTGCGTTTTCCGGGATTCGGCGATTTTCCTGAGTTCGCCCAGTTCCCCGTACTGGCCCCGAATGCGGAAATAATCGATGGAGAGGATCAGGAACCCGATGACGATCACGGCGGAAACGGCCAGGGAAAAGCGAACCATGGCCTTGGACAGATGCATCTGCCGCATCCGCCTCCCCTTCCCGGTGATCACGAAAAACGTATACCGGTTATCGGGCATTCCCGCTCCCGTTCCTTCTTTCTATGATGTACTTCCCCCCTCGGAGCCCTCCCGGACTTCCCTTTCATTAAACAGATTCCAGGAAAAAGTCAAGCAGGACGAATGCGTAAAACTCCGGAAAACACGTTTCGAAAAGCGGCGATAAAAGTTCCGTCGGCAAGGCGCCCGGCCCCCGACGACCGTGGCGTACTTCCGGTACGCCGCGGGGAGGAGGGGGGAAGGGCAACGCCGCACAGGAATTTTTTTTCCGAAGCCGTCACGCGCGGGCGGCGGCGTCCCCCGCCTTCCGCACCATGATGAGGGGATCCCCCACCTCCACGGCATCGCCGGGGGACACGAGAACCTCGGAGACGGTGCCGCTGATTTCCGAAAGGACGTTGTTGAGCATTTTCATCGCCTCCAGGACGATGAGCACCTGACCGGCGGACACTTCGTTGCCCTTGTCCAGGGGAACTTCGCTCACCGTTCCCTTGAGCGGGGAACGGATGTCCCCCGTCTTGGCGAGGGCCTCGATTTCCTTCGCGGAAAGGGCGGCTTTCCTCTTTTCCCTCCCCGGTTCCTGGTCCAGTTCGGTGAGGATGGGTTCGGGGTGATGGTCGATGGTCATGTAGGTCACCGCGTCGCCGCTCTTGGTTCTCCGCTGGGGCCCGATCTCCAGGCTGTGCTGTTTCCCCATGCTGTCGGCGAATTCGAAACGGTCCCCGAGATTGAATCCGCCCTTGCGGAACCAGACGCCGGGCGGCAGCACCCAGGTCTTCCCGAATTTCTCCTCGAATTTGAAGAAACTGACGGCGTCGTTCGGATGCTGGAGGTAAAGAACCAGTTCGTCCTCCGTGGCGGGCCTCCCCATGCGGTGTTCCAGGACCCGTTTTTCGATGGCGAGGTCGATGTCCTCGATTTTCTGGTACCCCCGTTCGCTTTCCACGAAGGTCTTCCAGCCTTTGCCGAAGACGGCCTCGTAAATTTCGTCGGAGGGCCAGTAGAAGGGAAGGTCCCCGTACCGTCCGAGCATGAGGTTCTTCAGGTCGTCGTTCGCGTCCTTGTACCGGCCCTTCTTGAGGACGTTGTTCACCGCCGTCGTCCAGAGGATCTGGGAACCGGGGGTCACGCTCCACCAGTTCCCCAGTTCCACCTGCACCCGGGGAAGCTCTTTCTGAAGGATCTCCGGCATGAGGGACAGGAAGCCCCCCTTGACGGCCTGCTCGAAACTGGAACCGGTGGCGCCGCCGGGAAGCTTGTGGATCTGGACCGTCGGGTCGAATCCGAGAAACTGGGACTCGAAATCCCGGTAATGCTCCCGTTCCGGCCTCAGCCTGTTCGAGGTGTCGATGACCTTCTGGCGGTCGATGCCCACCGCCCGCCGGCCGGAGGCGGCGAGGGTGTCGATCACCGTCATGAGCGGCGGGGGCCCGAAAAATCCCGTGAAGGAATGATCGCCGCCGTCGACGATCCTGGCGCCGTTTATGACCGCCGCGACCGTTCTTCCCACGTCGTCACCGTCCGTGTTGTGGCCGTGATAGTGGATGATGAGATCGGGGAACCGGTCGAGGATGGCCCCGACGAGCTCGCCGATGCGCTTCGACGTTCCCAGCCCCGCGTGGTTCTTGATGCAAAGAAGGATGTCGGGCCCCGTCACTTCCAGGATTTCCCCGACTTTTTTCACATAGTAGGCATCGGTGTGCTCCGGACCGGTGGAAAAGCAGATGGACGGCTCGAGAATGCACCCCGCCGCCTTCACTTCCTCGAACACGGGCACCATGTTGGGAATGTAATTGAGGAAGTCGAAAACCCGCCACACATGGACATACCGGGCAAAGCTCTTCACGGTCAGGCGGATGACGTTTTCCGGGTAGGGCCTGTACCCGAAGAGATTGACCCCCCGGCAGAGGGTCTGGAACAGGGTGTCGGGCATCATGTCTCCCAGCACCTGCAGTTTTTCCAGGGGGTTGATCTGCTTCCGCAGCATGTCCACATGCACCGACGCCCCCCCGGTGATTTCCAGGGAGAAGAATCCCGCGGCGTTGCGTTCCCCCGCCACGAGCATCTGGGTGTGGGGCATGATGCGGTTCTTGAAATCCGACTGGGACAGGTCCCTTTCCGTGTTGGTCACATAGTACCCGTCGGTCTTCCTTATTTTATCCAGAACGTGGGAAACTCCCTTTTCACGGAGTTCCCGGGGCGTGATTCTTTCGTCCATCCTGTACATCGGCGCTCCTGTTTCTAAAAGGCATAAGGGTTGGTTTTTTTCGCGTGGATCTCGGCGACGAGCCGGGCCAGCATGGCGACCTCCCGCTCCCTGTCGGGATACTGGAAGACCTTGGGGTGGGTGTCCAGATAGGACGTGTCGAACACCCCCTTCCCGAAATCGGATTCGTCGCAGATGGAAAGATAGAAGGGAATGGTCGTCCGGGGGCCCACGATGAGAAAATCGTGAAGGGCCCGCTTGAGACGCTGAACGGCCTGTTCCCAGTTGTATCCCCTGACGGTCATCTTGACCAGGAGGGAATCGTAATCCGTGGGGATCTTGTATCCCTGGTAGACGATGCCGTCGAGGCGGATTCCCGGTCCCCCGGGGGACTGGTACACCTCGACCCGCTTGCCCCCCTCGGGCATGAAGTTGTTCTTCGGGTCTTCCGCGTTGATCCGGACCTGGATGGCCTTACCCATCAGGTGGATCCCGGCCTGGGGGATCGCCAGGGGTTCGCCCTCGGCGATGCGGATCTGCTCCCTCACGATGTCGATGCCCGTCAGAAACTCCGTCACCGTGTGCTCCACCTGAAGACGGGTGTTCATCTCCATGAACCAGAAATCGTTCGTCTTCGAATCGACAAGGAACTCGACCGTCCCGGCGTTCACGTAACCGGCTTCCTTCGACGCGGCCACCGCCGTTTCGTGAACGGCCTTGAGGACCGGCGCGGGCAGGTCGGCGGGGGCGATTTCCAGAAGCTTCTGGTGTCTTCTCTGGATGGAGCAGTCCCGCGTGCCCAGATGGATGGCTTCTCCGTATTTGTCCGCCAGGATCTGGACTTCCACGTGGCGGGGCGCCTCGATGCACTTTTCCACATAAATGCTTTCGTCGTTGAAAGCCGACAGTGCCTCCGACCGTGCCAGGGGGAGCTGAATCTTCAGATCTCCGATGCTTTGCACCTTGCGGATCCCTCTTCCCCCGCCGCCCGACGAAGCCTTGAGCATGATCGGGTATCCATAGGATTCCCCGAACCGGATGGCTTCCTCGATCCCCTTCTCCCCGCGGGAGAGGTTGTCCGTGCCGGGGATGAACGGGATCCCGGCCCGTTCCATGATGCTCCGGGCCTTGACCTTGTCGCCGAGGTCCCGGATCACCTGGGGCGGGGGGCCGATGAAGACGATCCCCGCCTTTTCGCAGGCCTCGGAGAAATCCGCGTTTTCCGCAAGGAATCCGTAACCGGGGTGAATGGCGTCGGCGCCGCTCTTCCTGGCGGCCCAGATCATGCGATCGATATTCAGGTAATCCTTCCGGGGTCCGTCGCCGATCGGAACGGCGTTGTCGGCAAAGCGGATGAAGAGGGATTCGCTGTCCGGCTTTTCATATACGGCCACCGCCTGGAGCCCCAGTTCCTTCACCGTCCGGATGATGCGAAGGGCGATTTCTCCCCGGTTGGCTATGAGCACTCTCCTGATAGGCTTTTTCGACACCTTTTCGTACCTCTTTCATTCTTGCACGGGGCAATTCGTGGAGACTCCCCGAATCTGCGGTTTCTACCTATATTAAGGAAGTCTGTCAAGATAATTTCCGGTGAAAGGGGTGACGGAGGGCCCCGGATCGGGAAAAGACTTTAAATAGTCCGAAAATCCTATGGATTTTTCCTTGATTGTTTAATTTCTTTGTGCTAATCACAAATACATCAATTTTTTATATGTTTGGGGAGGCGGCGGGCCATTTTCAACCGGTGCCGCCCCTTCGGTCCGGACTCCCTGAGGGGGGAGGCAATCCGGGAAACAAGTAATGTATGAAAAGGGGAGCAGCTCTTTTTCCTGATTCCCCGCTAAAACCGTGGGTCCTGGGACCTGCAAAAAGCATGGAAGGGGGGTTTTTCATGACGAAAGCAGAACTGGTTGCCGTGATGGCAAAAGAGGCAGGGGTTCCCAAAGCCGTGGCCGTGAAAGCGCTCGAGGCGTTTATGGGAACAGTTGCTGACGAGCTGAAGAAAAACAACAGGATCGGCCTTGTCGGTTTCGGAACCTTCTCGGTGGTGAAGAGGAAAGCAAGGACGGGAAGAAATCCGAGAACGGGTCAGGAAATCAAGATCAAGGCAAAAAAGGCCATCAAGTTCAAACCCGGAAAGAATCTTGCTGCGAAGATCTGATCGAGAGTGTGCATGAAAAACCCCCGGCCCCCATGCCGGGGGTTTTTTGTTTCATCCGTCCGCCGGCGAAACGCGTACAAACGCCGGAATTGACAGGAACTCTCCTTACTGGTATAGAGTGCCGAATTCGAAATCCGAAGAAGACGAACTCTTAAAATCGGAATTACGTTTTTTCAAACGGCAATGGAGCACGCTTCCAGGCCGATCGCCCGAATCCCGGGAACCGGGGCATGCCTCCGGCACGCCGCGGTGCCGGGGGCTGAAGGCCGGCCCGGCAGGGGGGCTTTCCACGAAGCCGTCAAGGAAACATCATGAAAAAGAGAATTCTGAGCGGAATGCGTCCCACGGGGAAACTCCATCTCGGAAACTACCACGGCGCATTGAAGAACTGGGTGGATCTTCAGAACGAGGGATCTTACGACTGTTTTTATTTCGTCGCCGACTGGCATGCCCTGACGAGCGACTACAACGACACGTCGCAGTTGAAGGAATACACCTTCGACATGGTCGTCGACTGGCTGTCCGCGGGGCTCGATCCGGGAAAAAACACGCTGTTCATACAGTCCCGCGTCATGGAACATGCGGAACTCTTCCTCCTTCTCTCCATGATCACCCCGATCCCCTGGCTGGAACGGAATCCGACGTACAAGGAAATGAGGGCGGAGCTTGCCGAAAAGGACCTGTCCACCTTCGGGTTCCTCGGCTATCCCGTACTTCAGGCGGCGGACATCCTCATGTACAAGGCCTACGGCGTCCCCGTGGGGGTCGACCAGCTTCCCCACCTGGAATTGACCCGGGAGATCGCCCGCCGTTTCAATTTCCTGTACCAGAGCGTCTTCCCCATCCCCGAACCGCTGCTCACCCAGGTCCCCAAGCTGCTCGGCATCGACGGAAGGAAGATGAGCAAGTCCTACGAGAACGCCATCTATCTGTCCGATTCGGGAAAAACGCTGCAGCGCAAAGTCGCCTCCATGTTCACCGATCCCCAGCGGATGAGAAAGACGGACCCGGGGAGACCGGAAATCTGTAACGTCTATGCCTTTCACGATCTGTACACCCCGTGGGAGGAGGTCCGGGAAATCGCGGAATCCTGCCGGAACGCCTCCATCGGTTGCGTGGCCTGTAAAAAACGGCTTTTCTCCCGCATTCAGGAAGAAATGGCGGCGGTGCACGAACGCCAGGTCCATTACCGCGGCAACCGGAAGGAAGTGGAAGAGATCATCACCGAGGGGACAGGGAAGGCCTGCGCCATCGCGGCCGCCACCATGGAGGAGGTCCGAAGCGCCCTCAACATTCGATGACGTCCTATGAGATCCGCCTGAACGTTTTCGAAGGTCCCCTGGACCTTCTGCTCTACCTGATCCGGAAGAACGAAATCGACATCTACGATATCCCCATGGCTGTCATCACGGAACAATATTTCCAGTATCTCGAAACCATGGGGGCCCTCAACCTCGACATCGCCAGCGACTACCTCGTCATGGCCTCCACGCTCCTCCACATCAAATCGAGGATGCTCCTTCCTGTCCAGGAACCCGCCGAGGACGGGGAGGGAGAGGAGGATCCCCGGATGGAACTGACCCGGCAGCTTCTCGAGTACGAGGCGTTCCGGAAGGCGGCGCTGGCCATGGAGCAAAGGCCGATCCTCGACCGGGACGTGTTCGCCCGGACCGGCCCCGCGCCGGAAGACAACGGCAAGGGAAGGGAGACCGTACTGGAAGTGACGGTCTTCCAGCTCGTGGAAGCCTTCCGGAACATCCTGGTGAAATGGGAGGGGGAGGACGGTCTCGAACTCAACAGGGATTCTCTTTCCGTGGCCGACCGGATCCGTGAAATCGTGAACCGGCTGGAAGAGGTGGAATCCCTCACCTTCGATGAGCTTCTGGAGGATCTGCGGGACCGGGCGCAGGTGATCTGCACCTTTCTCGCCCTGCTGGAACTCGTCAAGATGAGGGTCGTAAAAGCCTTCCAGATGGAAGCCTACCAGACCATCAGAGTCTGTCTTGCCCCGGGTCATGAAGGATCTCCAATCCATTCTTGAGGCGCTCCTCTTCGTTTCCGACGCCCCCGTCACCTTCGAGCGGCTGAGGGAAACCCTTCCCGAGCGGGAGGCAGGCGATATCCGGAACGCCCTGAACGCCCTCGTGGAGGAGTACCGCTCCAGGGACAGCGGCCTCTATATCGCCGAAGTTTCCGGCGGGTACCAGATCCGGACAAGGGAGAGCGTCCGGGACTGGATCCGGAAATTCAGGAAGGAAAGACCTCCGGCCCTGAGCAGGGCCGCCGTGGAAACGCTTGCCGTCATCGCCTATCGCCAGCCGGTCCTGAAGGCGGAGATCGAGAAGGTCCGGGGGGTGGACAGTTCGGGAACCCTGAAAAGCCTCCTCGAAAGGAACCTGATCCGCATGGTCGGCCGGAAAGACGTCCCCGGAAAACCGATTCTTTACGGAACGACCCGGAAGTTTCTCGAAATTTTCCATCTCAGGGACCTTTCGGAACTTCCGACCCTGAGGGACTGGAAGGAACTGGGGGAATGACCATGGAGGAGAGGATCCAGAAAATTCTCGCCCGGGCGGGAATCGCGTCCCGGCGCAAGGCGGAAGCGCTGGTCCTCGAGGGAAGGGTCACGGTGAACGGCGAGCCCGTCTCCCGTCTTGGAAGCAAGGCGGACCCGGAGAGAGACGAAATCCGCCTGGACGGCAGGCGGATCCAGCAGGAAAGGACCCCCCCGACTTACATCGCCCTGTACAAGCCGCCGGGGTACGTGACCACCCTGAGCGATCCTCTGGGAAGACCCACGGTGGCAAACCTCGTGAAGGGCGTTCCCGGGAGGATCTTTCCCGTGGGCAGGCTGGACTACGATTCCGAGGGACTTCTCCTGATGACGAACGACGGGGACTTCGCCCAGCGGGTTCAGCATCCCCGGTACGGCGTTTCGAAGGAATATTCCGTCAAGGTCAGAGGGGCTGTGACCGAGTCGACCCTGGCCCTTCTCCGGAAAGGCGCGCGGCTTGACGACGGTTTTTTCAAACCCCTCCGGGTATCCCTCGAAAAAAGGAATCCCGGAAGCACCTGGTTTAGGGTAACGATCCACGAAGGAAAAAACCGCGTGATCCGGAGATACTTCGAGTCCTTCGGCCATCCCGTCGCCCGGCTCATCCGGACGGCCGTGGGAGGCGTTTTCCTTGAAAGCATGAAAGCCGGCGAATACAGGTACCTGACGAAGAAAGACCTCCAGGCGTTTCCAGCACCGCCGGCAGCGGAAAAATAAAAAATACTCTTGACTTTAGAGGGCAAAGACATTAAAAGGTATTGAAATATTGAAGAAATAGGAAGAAAGTCCCCTTAAAAGAGACAGGGGTGCAAGGAAATTTTTTCAGTCAGGGGGTACCATGAACAAATCGCAATTGATCGAGACGCTGAGCAAAGCGGAAAATCTGACGGAACGACAGGCTACGGACGTGGTCAATCTCATTTTCAAAAGTTTCACCGACGAGTTGAAGGAAAACGGCCGGATTGAGATCCGCGGTTTCGGCAGTTTCGTTGTCCGGTCCTACGGCGCGTACATGGGACGAAACCCCAAAACGGGAGGTACGATCGAGGTGGAGCCGAAGCAGCTCCCCTTCTTCAAAGTCGGGAAGGAACTCAAGGAAATGGTCAACAAGGGAAAAGGCAAGTAGCGCCCCGTTCCCCATCCCCCGTTCCGGCGGATGTCCCCCGTGCCGGGGCGGCCGGTGCATCCCTCGATGTAAAGGAAGAACGCACAAGAAGTCCAAACGATGCTTTTTCAAACGGCAGGATAAAAAAACCCGGGGGCATGGCGTCCGGATCCCCGGGACCGAAACGGGCGGAGGACGTGCCGCCTGGACGGGGAAGGAAGGGCGGAAAAGCCCGGGAACCTTTCAAAAAGACGTCGATGAGAATCGCTGGAGGAAAGAGGGAACGCGACCTTCTTTCCTCCTTCTTTTCTGAACGGACGGTAAACCGATGCAGGATCCGGCAAAGGAAAATCCATCCTTCCACCATGTCCTGCTTTTTCTTCTCACCGTCCTGACCACCCTGGTCGCCGGAGCCCTCCAGCAGGGCATCAACCCCCTGAAAACGCCGCTCCTGATCTGGAAAGGAATCCCCTTCTCCTTTTCCCTGCTGCTCATCCTGGGAACCCATGAACTGGGTCATTACTTCATATCCCGTAGACACGGCGTCCGGGTCACCCTCCCCTACTTCATCCCCGCCCCTTCCTTCATCGGCACCTTCGGGGCGGTGATCAAGATGCGCTCCCCCATCCTGGACCGGAGGGCGCTCCTCGATGTGGGCGTCGCCGGCCCTTTCGCGGGGCTGGCGGTCGCCGTCCCGGTCCTCGTCATCGGCCTTTCCCTGTCGGAAGTCGCGCAGGCGCCGCTGGAAGAAGGGATCTCACTGGGGAACTGCGTTCTTTTTTCCTTTCTGGCACGGCTCGTCGTTGGCCCCCTCCCGGAAGGATACGGCCTCATTCTCCACCCCGTCGCCTTTTCGGGGTGGATCGGCCTTCTGGTCACATCCCTGAACCTGCTTCCCGCCGGCCAGCTGGACGGCGGGCATGTGGCCTACGCCATGTTCGGGAACCGGCAGAAAACCCTTGCCCTCGGTACCGTGTCCCTTCTCTTCGTCCTGGGACTTTCCGGATGGACGGGGTGGCTTTTCTGGGCGGCGCTTCTTTCCATTCTGGGAATTCCTCATCCCCCGGTGGTCCACGACTGGATCCCCCTCGACGGAAAAAGGAAAGCGGCCGGCTGGGTCGCCTTTTTCGCCCTTGCCGTCACGTTCATGCCGGTACCCTTCTAGGAAAGCAGTCCCTCGTTCCGGAAGCTGAGACAGCGGTTCCCGCCGATGATGAGATGATCGTGAACGGCGATGTCGAGGATCCTCGCGCCTTCCTGGACCGCCCGGGTCAGCCGGATGTCCGCCTCCGACGGCCGGAGGTTGCCCGAGGGGTGGTTGTGAACGAGGATCATGGCGGAGGCCTTCAGATAGAGGGCTTTTTCCAGGATCTTCCGGGGATGAACGACGGCCTGGTTCACCGTACCCTCCTGGAGGGGTTCCACCCGGATGATCCGGTTCTGCGCGTTCAGGTAGATCACGGAAAAAAGCTCGTCTTTGAGGCCTCCCATGGAGGCCATGCAGTATTTTTCCAGTTCTTCCGTGGAGGAGATGTGTTCCCCCGCGAGGGCCCGTTCCTTCAGGTAGGCACTGCCGAAATCCTTGACGAGCCTGATGAGGAGGGCGGTGTTTTCCCCCACGCCGGGGACCTTCGCCAGGTCCTCCGGGGAGCCGTCCAGGACGCCGCGGAGCCCTCCGAAATCGGCGATGAGCCTTTTGGCGATGGGCTTCACGTCCCGCCGGGCAACGGCATAGAAAAGAAGAAGTTCGAGGGCCTCGTAATCGTGAAGCGAGGCGAACCCATGCTCGCGGAACCTCTTCCTGAGGCGTTCCCGGTGGTCTTTCCAATGCGATTCCATGCGATGCCCCCTTTGGGGGTCAGTCCTTGACACTTGACATAATTTGAAAATATTTGTCAAGTGTCAAGGGCTGACCCCCATTTCTTCCAAGGACTGAGCCCGGCTTCTTCCGATGACCGGCCCCGCCATCTTCAAAGAGCCGACCCCGTCGGCTTTCAGCCGTCCAGCGCCGCCCGGACCGTCCGGGCGAGGTCCTTGATGAGAAACGGTTTCTGGAGAAAGGAACGGCATCCCTTTTCCATGATCCTCGCCGCCTGCCCGTCGAGACTGTATCCGCTGGACAGGACCACCGGAAGGTCCGGCCGGATCTCTTTCAACTGTTCAAAGGTCTCCTCGCCGCTCATTCCCGGCATGATCATGTCCAGGATCACCAGGCGGACCCCCTCTCCCGGCGCCTGGCAGCATTCCACCGCTTCCGCCCCGCTCTCGACGGTCACCACGCTGTAGCCCAGAAGTTCCAGCAGTTCCTTCGTGATCCGGGCCACCGACGCCTCGTCGTCGACGACGAGCACCGTCTCGGTCCCCCGGGGCATTTCCGTCCCGGCCCCGGTCTGCCGCAGAACGGGTTTCTCCGAGGCCGGAATATGAAACTCGAAGGTCGTTCCCTGTCCTTTTTCGCTGGACACCTCGACGATCCCCCGGTGCCCCCGGATGATTCCATAAACGATGGACAGCCCCAGTCCGGTGCCCCGGCCCATCTCCTTCGTCGTGAAAAAGGGATCGAAGATCCGCTCCATCGTCTTCCCGTCCATCCCGACGCCCGTGTCCGTCACCGACACCTTTACATACCTGCCGGGAGCCAGGGCGTACGGCCTGACCTTTTCCTCGTCCAGCATCACGTTCATCGTCGTCAGATACAGGTCTCCCCCCGCCGGCATGGCCTGCCAGGCATTGACGAAAAGGTTCATCAGCACCTGTTCGATCTGTCCCCGGTCCGCCTCCACGGACCACAGCCCCTCCCCGAATTTCCAGTGGACGGAGATCTCCTTTTTCGTCCGCATGAACATGGCGGTCGTCTTTTCGAGCACTTCGTTGAGATCGATCGTTTTCATCTCGTAACGACCGCCCCGGGCAAAGCCGAGGAGCTGGCGCGTCAGGTTCGCACCGCTACGCACCAGGTCCTCGATGCCCTTCACCCGCTCGCCGTGGGGATTGCCGGCCTCCATCTGCATGGACATGAGGGAGGCATGACCGAGGATGCCCATGAGGAGATTGTTGAAGTCGTGTGCGATACCCCCTGCCAGCGTGCCGATGGCTTCCATCTTCTGGGCCTGGAGGAGCTGGGATTCCAGGCGCTTCCGCATCGTGACGTCCTCGACGGTCCCTTCAAGATACAGGATGTTTCCCTCCCGGTCCCGGACCAGATGGGAGTTTTCGATGACCCAGATCGTTTTCCCGTCCTTCCGCTTCATCTCCACTTCGAAACCGGAAACCATGCCTTCCCTCGCCATGATCTCGATAAAGTTCAGGCGGTCTTCCTCCCTGATGTACAGGTTCTTCCCCAGATTCTCCACTGAAGCGATCATGTCCTCCGGCGAATCGTATCCCGTCATCCGGGCCAGGGCGGCGTTGACCGTGACGAGCCGGCCGTCCATGGTGGACTGGCAGATCCCCTCGATGGCATTTTCGAAGATGGAACGGTACTTTACCTCCGCCGCGCGGAGTTCTTCCTCCATATTCCTCCGCTCGGTCATATCCCGGATGGATTCGATGGCCCCGACGAGATTCCCCCGGGTATCGTAGAGGGGATTCGCCTTCCCCCAGAGGATCCTGCTTTGCCCCCGGACCCGGGGAACGGCCTTCTCCGTGTAAAGCGTCTCCCCCTCCCTTTCAATGAAGCCGTAATCTTTTTCCACGTCCCCGTTCCGGGAAAGCACGAAGTCGATCAGGATGGGACGCCGCTCCCCGTAAAAGGGAAGGGCGTACCCGTAGTCGCCCCGGCCCACCATCGACGACGCCGGGCAACCGGTCATTTCCTCGATGGCCCTGTTCCAGAAGATCACCTTTCCCTCACGGTCCACGGCCAGAGTGGCTTCGGGCAGGAAATCAATGATGTCCGCCAGCCTGTTTCTGGACTCGAGCAGCGCTTCTTCCGCCTTCTTCCGCTCGGTGACGTCCCTGCAGACGTATACGCGGCCATAGGGGGAACCCCTGTCATCCCTGAGAATGTCTCCATTGACTTCGAACAGAAGCCTTCTTCCGTCCCTCATGACCACCGGGTACTCCCTCGGTCCCAGCGGCCGCTGGAGCATGAGCGCCGCGTTTTCCACGGCCTCATGCCGCGCCTCCGGGTCGATGAATTCGAAAATGTTCCCGCCTTCGAATTCCTCCCTGTCCGAACCGCTCGTCTGGAAGGCGATGTCGTTGACGAACAGGATTTTGCCTCCCAGGTCCGTACGGAGCACGACATCGGGCAGGGTGGCAACCAGCTTGGTGTACAGCTCTTCGCTCTCCCGCAGGGTTTCCGCCGCTTTCTTCCGTTCCGTCTCGTCCCGGATGCACTCGATGGCCCCGACGACGTTTCCCTGCGAATCGCGGAGCACGGAAGCCGTCGCCGACAGATAGAGCGTTTCCTCCTGAGGATGGGGCTGCACGTAGGACTCGCCGAAGAGAACGTCTCCCTGCCGGCGGAAAAGCGTGTACATGCCTTCGGCAACGTCGTCGGGACACAGGGCGGCGTCGATGAGGATCGGTCTGCGCACGCCGTAGAAGGGAATGGAATATTCGTAGTTTCCCTTGCCGATCACCTCCTCGGATCGGACGCCAGTCATCCTCTCTATCGCCCGGTTCCAGGCCATCACCCGGCCCTCCCGGTCGATGACGAGGGTGGCGTCGGGAAGAAAGTCGATGATGTCGAAAAGCTGCTGACGGGAATCCCTCAAGGCCTCTTCCGCCTTCCCGCGCTTTTCCTCCGCCCGGACGATCCGCCAGGCCCGCATGCCGAAGGCGAAAAAAGCGACGAAACCCGCAAGGAGTATGGCGAAGAGCAGGATCAGCCTGTTCCGGAAGCCCTGGAGAGAGGCCATCACCTCTTCCTCGGAAGATGTGACCACAAGGGGCCAGAAGGAATTTCCCACGGTGACGGGCATGTACACGGCATACCTGGTGACCGGTTCGACTTCCTGCCCGCCGTCCCCTTCGTACCGGTAGGATGCGACACCCTCCTTTCCTTCCATCATCCCCCGGGCCTTGGCGAGGATGGCGGAGAATTCCCCGGAGTTCTCTAAAGCCGACCGGCCTACATGCCCGGGGACGGGGCAGTAGAGTCTCGTGCCGTCCCTGTCGATCATCCAGATGGACCCCGCTTCTCCGATCCGGATATCCTCGAGGTACCGTCCGGCAACACTCTGAAAATCCAGGAGAACAGCGAGGGAGCCGTGACAGACGCCGTCCCGGCGGATGGGCGCGTGGACGGCGATCACGTCGAATCCCCGGCCGGTTCGCAGGACGCCGCCGGCGGTGGCCTCGCCGGTTTCGGTCATTTCCAGGAAGTGCCTCTGACGGGAGATGTCCCCGAAGAGTACCGCGGAATCACGGGGCGCGGCAAAGAGAATCCTTCCGGTTCCATCGATCCGCGTGATGCCTCGGATCGCTTCCCGGTTCGTTTTAAAAAGGGATTCCATTTCCCTTTTTCCGTCATCGTTGAGATCAACGATGTCCCTGTCCATGGAAACGGACCGAAGGACGTTCATCCAGGTGGCGAATTGGCCTTCCATGCACCTTTTCGCCTGAAGGGCGTGAAGTTTTTTGCAGCTGATGAGTTCGTCGACGGCGTTTTTTCTTGCACCCTCGTTGACGGAATGGAACAGGAACCCGCAGACCAGGGCGAAAAGCGACAGCAGGAGAAACTGGTATCTGTATTTCATCCAAGTCCTCGTTCAAAGATCGTGAAGGGCAGGGAACCCGGGAAACTCACGGGAATCCCCGTTCCGGGAAGAGCGGGTTCCGCCGGAGCGATCCTTGACGCATGGATCCGGCTTGTTTTCGAACCCATCCTCGGGCGCGATTATAGGAGGGTGTCCCTCGGATGTCAAACCCATTGTAACTATTGATATTCAGAAGGAAAAATGGAAAATCCGGCGGGACGGCAGGGAGAGGGTTGTGAATAAAACAGGGACATCCGGAAAACCGGGGACACTTCCTGGGGGAAAAACCGGGACACTCCCCGCATTTTTCTCAAGAAAAATGCGGGGAGTGTCCCAGGTTTTTCCGTGCAGTGTCCCCCGGTTTTCCGAGGTGTCCCCGGTTTTCCGCGTCCCGGTCCCCGTCAGGAGTGGATTTTCTTATCCTGGAGCCGGCTCCACGTGTTTTCCGAGTACCAGATCTCGACGAACTCGAGAATCGAGTCCCTCTCCTTTCGTTTCATCGTCTCCGCCGTGTCCTTCCGTGAAAGGAGCTTGATGCTCCGGAAGGCCGCCGGGTCTTTCGAGGCCATTTCGAGGGCCTTGGCCCGGGCGCGCATCTCCAGGTCGGCTTCGGATACGACCTCGCTCACGATCCCCAGTTCAAAGGCTTCCTCCGGCGCGTACATCCGCCCGCTCAGGACGGCCTTTTCCGCGTTCGCGCTTCCCGCCTGAAAGCGCATCATCTCAACGCTCCCCGCGAAGAGGGAGGCGCCGAAGTCGATTTCGTTGAGGGCGATTCTGGATTTCCCGGAAACCATGACCCGCCAGTCGCAGGAGAGCGACAGCATGCACCCCCCGGCGATGGTGTGCCCGTTCAGGGCGGCGACCAGGGGCTTGGGAAAGACGAAAAGGGCGGTGTAAAGGCCGGTGAATTTCGTCAGGTACCTGATGAAATCTTCCCTGGCGTAATGGAGAAACTCGGGGATGTCGAAACCGAAGGTGAAAAATTTCCCCCGTCCCGTCAGGATGACGGCCCTCACCGCCGGGTCCGCGGCAAGCCCCCGGAAGCACGCCTCCATCTCATCCACGACGGCTTCGTTGATGGCGTTCACTTTCCCCCGGGCAAGCTCCGCCCGGGCGATGCCTTCTTCCATGGTCACGTTCAAGAACACCGGCTCCCCTCCTTACAGGTTGTTTTACGCTCGGATCCCGCGGCGGGCCGGACGGACCGGCGCCGGGACCGCGCTTCACGGAACCTCGAAAAGGTCCCTCGGACTTTTCGTGAGAATCTCGTTGCCCCCTTTGCCGATCCGGATCATGTCCTCCAGTTTCACGACGCCGGCCACCCCGTCCATCATGTGCATGTCCAGCGCGACGACGCAGTCCTCGGGAATTTCCGACGCGTCATGCCCGGACAGGATCGGCGGTTCGTTCAGTTCGAGCCCGATCCCGTGACCGACGATGGGGGAACGTTTCCCCTTGCCGAAATGCTGGAACGGTTCCTCCCTTCCCAGTTCCCGGGCCTTCTGGAAAGCAAGCCGGGAGACTTCGCCGGCGGGCATTCCCGGCCGGATCGTTTCCACCAGGTGGTCGGCGATCCGTTTCAGATCGTCGTAAAGGGCCCGCGTCCCGCCGGAAGCCCGCCCCAGGACATAGGTTCTCGTCTGGTCCGCGTGGTATCCCTCCACAAGGACGGGGATGTCCACGACAACCGTGTCGCCCCCGGCAACGGAGCGCCTGGACGGACCCGCGGGCACGGCGGGACTCAGGCCCACTCCCGTGATGGTGTACACAACGCCGCTCGGCCGAAAGAGGTTCGGACCGGAGGAAATGGGACCGCGGCTCATGAAGAAATCGGGCTGGCGGATGAAGAAGATCCCTTCATGGCCCGCCAGCCGGTGGGCGTTCTCCACGGCGCCCGCCAGTTCCAGTTCGGTGACCCCCTCCCGCAGCGTGTCCAGAACGGCCTCGTGACCCGCATGGATCACGTCGCAGGCCTTCCGCAGCGCGGCGATCTCCCCGGCGTCCTTCCTTTTCCGCTGCGTGAGCGTCATGCCGGAGACATTGACGAACTCCCGATCCGGCAGGATCTTCCGGATCTCCCAGGATTGTTCCCAGGTCCAGATATCCTTTTCCACGCCGATTCTTCCGCCGCCGGGGCCTGCCGTGGCGGGAAAGAACGATGCCGCGTTTTTCCCGGGCTTGCGCTCCTCCAGGACCCGCTTCCCGTCGATGAACGCCTCCCCGGCGGCAAACTCGTAGCCGCTTCTCACGAAGAGGGCGTAGTCCCCGGGGGTGACGAAAAGCCAGGCGGGCTGGGCCGTTCCCGTGTAGTACAAAAGGTTCCGGGAGTAGGTGATGATGGCCCCCTGTAGGTCCCCTGCCGCGAGGTTTTCCTGCAGGATCTCGATTCTTTTCGATTTTTCCATAATCGACGACCTCCTTCACGAATGAAAAGAACCCGGTGGAATACAGAATACATCGAGGGGTACGTGTCGCCGGCCTTCGTTAAATTCTTTAGGAAAGCAGGGGGAACGGAACGCCAACGGGGACGGGAAGCCGCCGTGTTTCGCAACGAACATGCCTGCGGGATGGGTGCGTTTTCATCAGGGGGCGGGTGAAAAAACCGGGTTATTCTTCTTCAGTCCTTTTCCGGCTCATCATTTCGAGAATACGAATCCCTTTTTCCTCCGGGATCGGACGGAGTCCCCTTTCGAAGAGGGACAGCGTCTGGCGGGAGATCCTCAGCGCCCGCGCCAGTTCTCCCTGGTGCATGAAGCGCCTCGCCCTGAAACGGCGGATGGCCGCGGGATTTTTCCGCAGCGCCTCCAGGCCGGCCGGGACGGGCGACCCGTTTTCGCCGGCGGGCAGCGGCCGGACCCGTTTCCCCGGCCCTTCCTCCCGGATCGCCGGTGTTCCCCGGGAATCCCGGAGACGCCACAGGTCTTCCGAAAGCTTGACCGTGAGCGGTTTTTCCAGCCACTCCCGGAAATAGCCCTTGATCCGCAGGGAAGGTTCCAGGGCGGGCATCCGGTCAAGAACGCCGAGATCGACGAGCCGTTCGTGGCTGGACAGGAAAGCGTCCACCGTTTCGCCGGGGCTCCGCCAGTTGACGTCCTCCCCGCAGAAATCGAGAATGGTTCCCGGCGTCGCCCGGGGAAGGAGCCCCTTCTTCTCCGAAACGGTTCCCACCATGATCCAGTAGGTCCCCATCTTTTTCGTGAAGGCCTCCCGGAAGGGATTCAGATGAAGAAGTGCGTGCCGGTAGTACCCGATCCACCGGAGCCCTTCCGGATCGAGGAAATGGGAGAGGGACTGGCCGCACCGGAATCGGAAGGCCTGCCACTCGGCGCTCCCCTGGCGATAGACGACGTCCAGAATGTCGAGGAGGCGGTCGGGACGTTCCTGTCCCGTCACGAGGGTTCCGCCCTTCCGGTAGTTTTTCCACGTCATGGTCACCCGAAGATCGGCGAGCCGCAGCACGTCCTTCCGGAAATCCTCATACAGGTTCCTGGCACTGCCGTGACGGAGCCGGACGTTTCGCATCCGGGCGATCTCCTCGAGGGTGATCCCCGCGATGTCCCTTCCGGGATCTTTCAGAAGGGCGATTTTTCCCATGAGGATCAGGAAGACGTCGGCCGTTTCGACGGAGAGGTTCCTCACGGCCTCCCTCTGCCCTCCCGAATAGATGAATCCCAGCCTCGGCGTGTAATACATGGCGATGGACGGGTGAAAGCGGCTGCTGAAATCGGGAGGCGGGGCGGAAGAAAAGGAAATGACGCCGGAACCGGTCTCGTAGCGGTAGACGGGCCGGCCCCAGGAATCGGCCCCCCACCGGGACCGCTGCCCGCCGGCGTAAATGGCCCGGAGGGTTCCATGGACGACGGGGCTCACGGGGATGAGGAATTTCTTCCCGGGAAAGTCGGGGAGTTTCGTCACGGAGGGCTCCATCCTCCCTTTGCGGTTCCCTGCCATCTTCCCTCCCCCGGCTGTGGCCTCCCTACGTCCTTTTCCGCTCCATGGCGATCCTCAGGTAGGTCTCGGCGGGCCTTTCCGGGGGCACATACCGTTCGTCCGGTGCTTTCTCCTTCAGAACGATGGCCCCGACGGGGCATTCGACGACGCACAGCCCGCACCCCAGGCAGCGTTCCCGGTTGACCGCCGCCGTTTCCCCCGCCATGGAAATGGCGTCCATCTGGCATCGATCCAGGCAGGCCCCGCATCCCGTGCACAGATCCCCGTCCAGCTCCGCATAGAAGTTGGACTTCACCTTCCCGCCGGGAGCGGCGTCTTTTTTCAGGGCCTTCAGAATCTCGCAGCAGCAGGAACAGCAGCTGCACATCCCCCCGACCCGCTGGGCATTGGCGGGGCTGGGAACGAGGCCGGCCTTCTCGTTCCGCTCGAGGACCCGAAGGGCTTCCTCCAGGGTGATCCGCCTGCCGATGCCGTTCTCGATATAGTATTCCCCCATGGCCCCGAAGGCGAAGCAGGACTCGATGGGGGCGTGACAGGGGGTTCCCCGGACGGCGCTCATCTTCCTGCAGATGCACTCGGCCAGGGCGATGGTCTTCTGCGAGGCGAGGATCTTCCGGGCCTCGTCGTAAGGGGCGATCTCCATGGACGGGTCCAGGCTCTCCCCCACGGGGACGACCCTGAGCTGGGGGGTCTCATACCGGAGCATCTCCCGGGCCATGGCCTCGTCGGTGTACCGCCGGAACAGTTCGACCAGTTCGGCGTCCAGCCGGTCCACCTGGTATTCGAAGATCCCCACGAGAAACATGGCGGACATGTAGAACACCCTGTCGCCGGAACGGGTGCGCATGAGAAGCCCCTTCTTCGACATGCGGTACAGGAGATCGGCCAGCTCCCCGGCGTCCCGGCCCAGACGCTCCGCCGCCTGCTCCGCCGTCTCCGGCATCAGGTTCATCCGGCAGGCCGTTTCCGCTTCCTCCTCGGTGAAGAGCTTCTTCAAAATCAGGATTTCGACGCCGCTTTCCGTCGCCGGAAAACCCGCCGGCATGGCATCCAGGTGTTTTCTCAGTCTCTCGTAAACCATCCCGTTATTCCTTTCCGCGAAATCCGGACACCACGCACGATGTCCGGGCGACCCCGGGGCATGAAACGTTCATACCACATTCCTGGCCTTGGGCATATCCCTTATCCATCATATGATCGGATTCCGGAAGCGGACCTGAAGAATGTCCGGCGAAGCGGGACGGTGCCCGCGGCGGCGCGTCATCGCCGGTTTTCTGCGGGAGGCAAAAAAAATCGGGTTGTATGAGAGGGGGAAGACGGGTTGGGGGGCCGTCCGTTCATACAACCCGACGAAGAATAAAAAAACCTCTAGGACATCAGCTCCTGAGGCTTTTACCTTGAAAAGCCCTTCGGCAACCCGGCTGTCATGGCCTTACGGCTTTAGACCCGTGGCTTTGCGTCGCCGCCTTTCGACGGTTTTGCCTTTTCGTGGCGTACCGTGTTGTGGAAGCCATCATGTCCCGGAATAGAGAATTTGTCAAGAACATTTTTTACGGCTTCGTAAAAAGCCCATATGCTGCGTTCCCCTTCTTCCCTCGTCCCTGCGGCGTACCATCCGTACGCCTCAGTCCTCGGGATTCGAGCGCCTTGCCTATGGAACTTTTTCCTTTGCCGTTCGAAAAAGTGTTGAATTGGTCTTTTTACTACTTCATCATTTTTTACGGCTTCGTAAAAAAGTCCGCGTGCCGAGCCGCGCTTCGTCCCCGCCGTTTCAGCCCCCATCGCCCGGATCTTCCGAGAGGATGCGGTCCTCGAGGGAGGAGAGGGTGCAGTCCGCCACCCGGAACCGGTGAAAATCGAAAGCCGCCGTGTATTTCAGGCCGCCTCCGGTGACGATGCAGGCCACCGTCTCCCCCCGCGTGATCCGTCCTTCCCCCGCGAGCGACCGGACCGCCGCGAGCGGCGCGGCGCCTTCCGGCTGGGCGAGGATCCCCTCGCCCGCCAGTTCCCTCTGCGCGGCGATCATCTCCTCGTCGGAAACCGCCGCGACCACGCCCCCCATGGCGCGGATCTTCCGGAGAACCTCGTTCCCGCTCGGTGGGAAGGGGTTTTCAATGGCATGGGCCAGGGTCTCCGGCCGCGCCACCCGTTTCACCCGTTCCGATCCCTCCCGGAACGCCCGGTAGACGGGGGCGCACCCGGCCGCCTGGACGGCGGCGAACCGGGGCATCGCCGCGATGAGGCCGGCATCGCGGAATTCCTCGAATCCCTTGATGATCCCCCTCAGATTCCCGCCCGCGCTCACGGGCACGACGACCCAGTCCGGCACCCGGAACCGGAGCTGCTCGCAGATTTCGAAGGCGATGGTTTTCGATCCCTCCACCCGGAACGGGACGTCGGAATTGATGAAGTAGATGCCCCTTCTCTTTCCGATCTCGATGCTTCTGAAATAGAGTTCCCCGTAATCGCCGTCGACTCGGATGAGGACGGGGCCGTGGATGGCGATGGGGGCGATTTTCTCCGCCGGGAGGGCCGCGCTCACCAGGACGAACGTCTTCAGACCCGCCCGGGCACCATAGGCGGCCACCGACGCGGCCATGTTCCCGGAAGAAACGGTCCCGATCCGCTCATATCCGAGACAAAGCGCGTGCTGAACGCCCGAGACGGTCCCGCGGTCCTTGAAGGACCACGTGGGATTCACCGTTTCGTTCTTGAAGAAGAGATCCCCAAGGCCGGTCGCGCCGGCAAGCCTCGCCGAGCGGACCAGGGGGGTGAACCCCTCGCCCAGGGACAGTTCCCCATTCAGGCTCCGGAAGGGAAAGAAGTCCCTGTACCGCTCCAGGAGGGTCCGGTGGGGAAACCGGCTCCCGCGGATCCTGCCCGGGACGACGCCACGAACCTCGAGCGGCTCGGCGCAGAAGTCGCACCGCGGAAATGTCCGCGTAACGGGCCAGGTCCGCCCGCAACCGGTGCAAACGAGAAAAGATTTCTTCACGGCCGTATGCTCCCGTCCCATCTATACAGGGTCGCGGCTCGGAAGGCAAGAAGCCGGGAAGCATCGTCCCGGACCCGTCGATTTTACTTATGCTTTATAAGCATAAAATACGTAATAAACTCGTATTGATTTTTATCGCTCCAGAATAGATACTGATGCACTCATAGCAATCCCTGGCCGTGTTCCGTCCGGAGAGGGATTCCCACCAGGAGGGAAAAGAGCTTGAAGGGGAGTTCTTTTCCCTCCGCATAAAATACGGAAACAAGCAGCCGTCCACGGCAGCCCGGCAGACAAGGGTGCAGGATCGTGTCTCCTCGTTCGGCAGAAAGAAAACCGACCGGTCTCTCGAAAAAACGTATCGAGGAATCTCCCTTTTCCTTCGCCGACACCTTCCTCGATTGCCTCCCCGTCCCCGTTTTTTTCGAGGACCGCCGGGGACGATGCCGGGGGTGCAACAGGGCCTTCGAGGAATTCACGGGCAAAACGCGGGGGGACCTCCGGGGGAAACCCGTCTTTGTCCGGGCGCAGGACGCGCCTTCAGGAAGCCGCGGCAAAAGGAAAGGCAGCCCCGCCTGCCGTTCCGAGTTCCGCACGGAGGCGGGGGTTCTGACCGACCGGGAAGGCAATCCGAGGAAGGTTGTCTCCCGGACGGCGGTGCTCCGTGATTCCAGGGGCCGTCCCGCCGGCCGGATCTGCGCCGTCCGGGACACGGCGGAACAGAACGGGGAGGAGTCCCTCCGGAAGAGCCTGGGGCGGTACAGGACACTGCTGGACGGCATCGAGGACGGATACTACGAAACGGACCTGAAGGGCAACCTGACCTTCTTCAACAGCGGACTCACGGCCATCACGGGGTATTCGCCCGGGGAGATGGCGGGCATGAACTACCGGGTCTTCATGGACCGGTACAACGGGAGACTCATCTTCGACACCTTCCGGAAAGTGTTCCGGACGGGCCGTTCCACTCGATCCTTCGACTGGGAGATCATCCGGAAGGACGGAACGAAGGCCGTCATCGAGGCCTCCATTTCCCTGATCGCCGACGAAGGGGACCGGCCCTCGGGATTCCGGGGGATCATCCGGGACGTCACGAAGCGCAAGGAAGCGGAAAATGCGCTTCGGGAAAGCCGGGAAGAGTTGGAGAAAAACCAGGGGGAACTGGAAAGAATCGTTCAGTCGAGAACGGAGAAGTGGAAGGAAACCAATGACCGGCTTCTCAGGGAAATCCGGGAAAGGGAAAAGACGGAGAGGAACCTCAGGGAAAGGGAGCGGGAGCTGAAAGAGCAGTCCCGTTTCCTGGAGGAAGTGAATACGGCGCTTCGGGTCATCCTGAACCAGCGCGAACGGGACCAGGTGGATTTGCAGGGAAACATTCTCGCCAACGTCCGTGAGCTGATCCTGCCCTACCTGGACCGGCTGAAATCGGACCATCTGAACGAAAGCCAGAGAACCTGCATCGAGGTCATCGAAAGCAATCTGAAAAACATTCTGTCGCCCTTCATCACCAACACGAGGCTGAACCAGCTCAATCTCACCCACTCGGAAATCCGGATCGCCAATCTCGTCAGACACGGGAAATCGACAAAGGAAATCGCCCAGATCCTGGGCCTTTCCGAAAGAACCATCGAGGCCCACCGGGACCGGATCCGGGCCAAGCTTCACCTGCGGGGGAAAAGATCCAATCTCCGGGCCCATCTCATCTCCCTGGACTGATCCGACGGATGGAAGAAACACGGAACGGTCCGCCGGTCCGGGTCACCTGCCGTTCCAACCGGGGCTGAAGCCCCGGATTCCATTTGAAGGTTCCCGTCATCCCCAGGAGCCCGCGGAAACGATCCCCGTGGTGGGGCGCGGGACGGTTCTGGAGGCGAATAAGCGCCTTTTCGCTCACGGTTCCTTTCGAAGCGGAACGCCCGCAACACCGCTTGTCCGAGCACGGAGACCCACAGGCCGAATCCGCGGTGTTGCAGTGGAGCGAGAAAAACGGAACCGTCGAAAAGCGTTTCCTGAGCCGGAAGAACCCGTCCGCGACCCCCGGAACCGCTGAGTCAAAAGGGTTTGCATGAACCCGCAGCCGAGCCCGGGGACGCCGCGGGCAAACCGCCATTCCCTTCCGCCGCGGGACATTTTTCCGCAACTGTGATAAAAAACCGGTCAGCGGAACACCATACCGCGGGAAAACGGGACAGGCCGGGGAAAGACATGCGAATCCTTCTCATGGAGGACGACCGGAAAATCGCCTCGTTCATCGTCAGGGGCCTGAAGGCCGCCGGGTACGCCGTGGACCACACGGTGGACGGGGAATCGGGTTACAATCTCGCCTCCACGGAACCGTACGATTGCGCCGTCATCGACATCATGCTCCCCCGGATGGACGGCCTGTCGGTCATCGAGCGGCTCCGGAAAGAGGGCAGCAACCTCCCCATCATCATCCTGAGCGCCCGGGGAACCATAGAGGACCGGGTCCGGGGACTCCGGAAGGGGAGCGACGACTACCTGACCAAGCCTTTCGCCTTCTCCGAACTTCTCGCCCGGATCCAGGCCCTTCTCCGCCGGTCCTCCGGAGCGGCGGAACCCACGCGCCTTTCCGTGGGAGACCTGGAAATGAACCTCCTCACCCGGGAGGTCTTCCGGAAGGGGAAACGGATCGACCTCCAGCCCCTCGAGTTCTCCCTTCTCGAGTACCTCCTGCGCAACGCCGGGCGGGTGGTGTCCAGAAGCATGATCATGGAGCACGTCTGGGACTACAATTTCGACCCTCTGACCAATGTCGTCGAGGCCAGGATCTGCAGGCTCAGGGACAAGATCGACCGTGATTTCGACGGCAAGCTGATTCACACCGTCCGAGGGGCAGGCTATGTTCTCCGGGAAGCCGGTCCGATTCCGTAACACCCTCGCTTTCCGTCTCACCCTGTGGTACGGCGGGGCCTTCACCCTTTCCATGGTCCTCGCCTTCGCCCTGTTCTACCTGCTCGTCACGTCCGTCATGGAAAGGCAGGCGGACGACGAACTCCTGAGCCAGCTCGGAAAATTCTCGACCCTTCTCTCCATCGAGGGCGCCGACGCCGTCAAGGCGGTGGCCGTCGTCGAGGCCCAGGCGGGGGGCGTGAAAAAAATGTTCTTCCGGTTCCTCACCGCCCGGGGGGACGTCTTTTCCTCCTCCAACATGTCCTACTGGCAGAACATCGGGATCGACCGGGAGGCCCTCGGGAGCGTCCTCGCGGACAGGACTCCCGTCTACAGAACGGTCACCCTCGCCGGCAGGCCGGACCGGGTGCGGCTCCTCTACGGCATGATCGGACCGGGGACGGTCCTCCAGGTCGGCCAGTCCATGGAAACGCTCACCCGGTTTCTCTCCTCCTTCAAGAGGATCTTCTTCATCACCCTGGCGTTTCTCCTTGCGGTCGCCGCGGGCATCGGCTGGTTCATGGCCCGGAAGGCCCTCTCCGGCGTGGAGGCGGTAACCCGGACGGCCCGGGCGATTTCCCGGGAGGACCTGAAGAAGCGTGTCGCCGTGGAAGGCGGCGGGGACGAGATCGAACAGCTCGCCACGACGTTCAACGGAATGCTCGACGAAATCGAAAAGCTCGTCTCGGGGATGCGGGAGATGAGCGAAAGCATCGCCCACGATCTGAAAAGCCCCGTCACGGCCATCCGGGGCCTCGCGGAAGTCACCCTGACCACGGGTAAAACGCCCGAGGAATACGAGACCATGGCGGCTTCCGTCATCGAGGAGTGCGACCGGCTCCTCGACATGATCAACACCATGCTCATGATCTCCCGGGTGGAATCGGGCGTGGAGTCGAAACAGGCGTCCCCCATGGACCTCGGCGGGATCATCCGGAACGCCTGCGACCTCTACCAGCCCCTGGCCGAGGACCGGGGCATCCGGCTCGCCTGCGAGACGCCGTCTTCCCTCCCCTTTGCGGGCGACATCCCGCAGATCCAGCGCATGGCGGCCAATCTCATCGACAACGCCCTCAAGTACACGCCGCCGGGGGGCGCGGTGACGGTGGCCCTCGACATCGAGGGACAGAACGGGGCCCGGCTCACCGTGAAGGACACGGGCGTCGGCATCCCGGAAGAGGACCTTCCCAGGATTTTCGAGCGTTTCTTCCGGAGCGACCGGAGCCGCTCCCAGGAGGGGACGGGCCTCGGTCTCAGCCTCGCCCGGGCCGTCGCCCGCGCGCACGGGGGGGACATCGCCGCCTTCAGCACCCCCGGCGAGGGAAGCACCTTCGTCGCCTATCTCGTTTCCAGGGAAAAGAGGGGCTGAGGGGGGGAATCGTTTTCAGACTTTTCAAGGCTTCGCCAAGATTATTTTTTGGTAATCCCGCCGTCATCTTCCGGTAATGCCCCCTGTCCTATCCTCCTCTCAAAAACATGGCACGCCATTCGAGGAGGAAGGACATGAAAGGAACACGCATCTCCAAAAAAGGTCTGACGGCCCTGATTCTCATGGCCGTTCTTTTCTTCTCCCTCGCGGGATTCGGGGCGTTCGCGTCTCCGCCCCGGGAGGGTTCGCCGGTGCCCATGGTCCCCGGAAATTTTACGAGCATCGCCGGTGCGGCCAAGCCGGGCGTCGTGAACATCAGCACCGTCAAGACGACGAACGGCATCGGGCCCGTGTACCGCCACTTTTTCGAAAATCCCTTCAAAGGCAAAGATCCTTTCCGGGACTTCTTCGACAAGCTCCCCCGGGGCGAGCAGGAACCCGGTTTCAAGGAGCGGAGCCTGGGTTCGGGATTCATCATCGACCGTGAGGGCTACATCGTCACGAACAACCACGTCATCGACCGGGCGGAAGAGATCCGGGTGAAACTCTCCGACGGCCGCGAGTTCAAGGCATCCGTCGTCGGCCGCGATCCCAACACGGACCTTGCCCTCATCCGCATCGAAGGCGCGTCGGATCTCACGCCCCTCCCCCTGGGAAATTCAGACCGGATCGATGTCGGCACCTGGGTGGTCGCCATCGGCAGCCCCTTCGGCCTGGAGCAGACCGTCACGGCGGGAATCGTGAGCGCCAAGGGCCGGGTGATCGGCGCCGGTCCCTATGACGACTTCATCCAGACGGACGCGTCCATCAACCCGGGAAACAGCGGCGGCCCCCTTCTCAATCTCGCCGGGGAAGTCGTGGGAATCAACACGGCCATCATCGCCGGCGGCCAGGGAATCGGCTTCGCCATCCCCGTCAACCTGGCGGGCGACGTGATCTCCCAGTTGAAGGCCCACGGAACGGTCACCCGGGGCTGGCTCGGGGTGGCCATCCAGGACCTGACTCCGGAACTTGCCAAATATTACGGCATGGAAGACCGGAAGGGCGTCCTCGTCACCGAGGTCTTTCCCGGTGAGCCGGCGGACAAGGGCGGGCTCAAGGCCTGGGACGTCGTCCTCTCCGTGGACGGCAAGGACGTCGCGACGAGCCGCGAGCTTTCCAGGACCGTCGCGTCGATCTCCGCCGGGAAGGAAGTGACGGTTCAGGTGCTCCGGGACGGCAAGCCCCTCTCGCGGACGGTGACCATCGCGAAACGCCCCGCCGGGGAAACGGTTCTCGCCGGCGGCGACAGGGAGGAAGAACACGGCCCCCTCGGCCTCACGGTCGGGGAAGTGACGCCCGAGATCGCCCGGTCCCTCGGTATCGACGAAAATACGAAAGGCCTCGTCATCCTCTCGGTGAATCCGGGGAGCCCGGCGGACCGTGCGGGGTTTCAGCGGGGGGACCTTCTGCTCGAAATCAACCGGAAGCCGCTGGACAGCATGGACACGCTCAGGGCCGAACTGTCGCGCATCGAAAAGGGGAAGCCGGCCCAGATTCTCGTGAAACGGCCGAAGGCCGGGATGATCGTCATCCCCCTTGAAAAGTAAGCTTCTTCTCCTCCGGGCGGGCCGCGCGGCCGGCAGCATCGCTCCGGTTCGCGCGGTCCTTCCCTGACGCCAGGGGGTATCATCCCCCACCCCCCGGCCTCCCCATCACCCGGCTACCGGCGGAAACCCGCCAGGCGGTCTTTCAGCTTTTTGACCCTCCGATAGGACCGGTCGATCCGGTCCTCGTCGATTCTCCCGCTCTCCACGAGCCTGCGGATGACGGAAGCGGCCCTGGCGGCGGCGTTCTCGTCATAGACGGAATTGTTGGCGATGACGAGAACGTCCACGCCCGCGGAAACGGCCCGCTCCACGGCCGTCTCGAATCCGTAGTGCTCCGAAACGGCCTTCATCTGCATGTCATCGGAGAACACGGGGCCCCGGAAGCCCATCTCTTCCCGAAGCAGACCGGTGACGACAAGGCGCGAGAGGGTCGCCGGGTTGTCGGGATCGAGGCGGGCGTTGAAGACGTGGGCGGTCATGATCCCGTCGGCGGCATGTTCCGCTATGAGAATCCGGTAGGGAACAAGCTCCAGGGCGGACCAGGTTTCCGTCACATCCGCCATGCCCAGATGGGAATCGGCGGCGGCGCTGCCGTGCCCCGGAAAATGCTTCGGGGCGCACAGAACGCCCCGGTCGTGGTGGGCCCGGATGAAGGCGAGGGCGTGCGCCGCCACCGCTTCCGGGTCCGCGGAGAAGCTCCGGTCCAGCTTCCCGATGACGGGATTTTCCGGGTTGACATCGAGATCCACCACCGGCGCGAAATTCAGGTTGATCCCCAGATCCGCCAGGGTCTTTGCGATGAGGCCGGCATGCCGGAAGGTTTCCCCGGGATCGTTCAGATCCCCGAGAAAGCGGGCGGAAACGGTGGGCGGAAAGCCGTATGCCTCCTTGAGGCGACACACCCGGCCCCCTTCCTGGTCGACCGCCACGAGGAGGGGGATGGGGGCGCGGGACTGCAGGGACGCCACGAGTTCCCGCACCTGGCCGGGGGACGCGACGTTCCTGACCGGCGACGCCGACGGAACGTCGTAGTCGAAAAGAATCACCCCGCCGAGGAAACGGTCGCGGATGTCCCGGACGATGGGGTGGCTGTCATCGACGGAGAGGCCCCGGAAGCCCACGAGAAGCATCTGGCCGATTTTCACGTCCAGGGAGGGTTCCGTCCCGCCCCTGCCCGCCCAGAGGGCGGAGCATCCCGCCGCGGCCAGAAGAAAGAGGACAGTGCAGGTGAGAACGAGCGCCCCTGCCCTTTTCCCGGGCGGCCGTCCCTTACTTTCGCGCATCACCATGCCCGTCAGATCCGCTGCAGCTGATACCAGCGGACAGTCCTTTCCAGGCCCTTGCGAATGGGGAAAAGGGGTTCGAAGCCCAGGACCTCCCTGGTGTTCCGCACCTCTGCCAGCAAATGACGGATGTCCCCCTCCCGCGCCTCCTCGAAGACGGGCTCGATGTCGGACCGGAGGATTCCCTTGATGTCGTTGAGAATGCCGAGGAGGGAGTGGGACTCTCCGAGGGCGATGTTGAACACCCTCCCCGCCACGTGCCGTGGGACGTAACAGGCGTGCAGATTGGCCCGGACGATGTCCTCCACGTAGACGAAATCCCTGGTCTGAAGCCCGTCCCCGTAGACGACCGGCCGTTCCCCCGCGAGCAGGGCGGTGATGAATCTCGCGATGACGGCCCCGTACGGGGAAGAGGGGTCCTGCCGGGGGCCGAAGACGTTGAAGTATCGCAGCGAGACCGTCTCGAGGCGGTAGCGTTCGTAAAAGGTCCGGCAGAACTCCTCGCCGGCGAGTTTCGTCACCCCGTAGGGAGACAGGGGCTGGGGCCTCATGAACACCCCCTTCGGCTCCGCCCGGTCCCCGGTGATGAAACCGTTGGCCTCGTCCCCGTAAACCGCCGAGGAGGAAGCCTGGATGAATCGCCGCACCTTCGCCTCCCTGGCGGCGAGGAGCATGTTGAGCGTCCCCGTCACATTCACCTCGTGGGTGGGGCGGGGATCCGCGACCGAGTCGGAGATCGACACGAGCGCGGCATGGTGAAAGACGTAGCGGATCCCTTTCACGGCCTTCCTGCAGCACTCGTAATCCCGGATGTCTCCCCGGACCACTTCCAGAAAGTCGGGGGCCGCAAAATCCAGGTTGTCCTCGCTGCCCGAGCTGAAGTCGTCGAGAATCCTCACCGGGATTCCCTTGTTCACCAGAGTTTCCGCGATGTGGGAGCCGATGAAGCCGGCACCCCCGGTCACCAGAAAGGACGGTCCCATTCCTTCACCTCATCCACGCAGCCGCAGTCGACCGCACATTCGAGATCGTAGGTTCCCTGCTACAATCTTTTCGATGAAAATTCAAGGGTGGATGTATTTCCGAAAAGCGGGTAAGATGCCTTTGCGTTTCGTCTTCAGGCCCGCCGCGGCCCGGCCGCGCCCGCCGAAAAACCCGTCATTTCCGAAAGGAGGCCCCTGTATGGCCCGCTCAAGAATGTGGATGGCAGTCCTCTTCGTGCTCGGGTGTATTTTTTTCATCGCCGGCGGCGCACCGGCGGACGACGCCGGAACGGCGGACGGACTCATCCGGGACGCCCAGAAGCTGTTCTTCAACGGCAAAACGGCGGAAGCCGATGAAATGTTGAAAAAAGCGGAAACGCTCCTTCCGGCGGCCCTGACGGCAACGGACCCCGCCGCGCTCTCGAAGGCGAAGGCGGCCGCGGGCAAGGCGGCGAAACTTCGAAGGGACATCGACCGGAAGCTGGGCAGGGGCGCCGGGAGTCCGCAGGCAACGGCGGAGAAGGCGGCGGGCGGCGCGCCGCCGGCGGGTCCCGCCATGCCCTCCTTTGTCGCCTCCAGGCTGAAAGGCGTCGCAAGGTCCATCGACAGCGCGAAACAATGGCTCGACAGGGGAAACGTCCGGTCGGCGCGGAACACGCTGAACAAGGCTGCGGAACAGATGAAGGAGATCGAGGAAAGGTACGCCGGAAAGTTTCCCCCCGACAACCCCGACGTGGTCGCCGTAAAGGAAACCCTCGAGACACTCGAACAGGCCGTGGCGGCGGAAGAGGCCAAGGCGGGCGCCGCGAAGGCCGAGGCGGCGGCCAGGGCGACGCAGGCGGCGCAGGAGTCGGAGGAATGGGCCGGGCGTCTGAAGCCCTATGCCGCGGGGGCGGGCCAGCCGGGCCACGACCCGGATCGGCACTTCATCGGCGGTTTCACCGAGGAGGAGGCGGAGATGAACCGGCGGGCCGCCCTGTACCCGGAAGTCCGGAACCTGATGGCGGAGTATCGGGAGAAAGGACCCGGGGAGGACGCATCGGACACCCTGAAGGAGACCGTCCGGCAGCTGGAGTACCAGCTTTCATCGTTCGCCGGTTCCCTGAAGAGCGCCGGCGAGACCTACCTCCGGGAGGCCCGGACCCAGATCGACTTCCTCCATCGCAGGGCGGAGGAGGAATCGGCGAAGATCGGCAAGGGAACGCCGCCGCTTCCCCTGAGCCAGGACGCCGTCGGCCGGTCGAAGCAGCTCCTGGACCGGGCGGCGCGGATCCTGGGCGACGACGCCCCGGAAATCGTCGTGTCGAGAACGAAATACGAGCGCATCCTCGAAATGGACGGGAAGATCCGGACGGCGAGGCTCTCGGAAACCCGGATGCTCCCCGACCGGTTCTCCGGAAAGGACGCCGGAGAGATCCGGGACAAGGCGGCGGCCGTCCTCCAGGAGAAGAAACCGGGCATCCGAATCCTCCGGGTGACCCTCATTCATCCCGATTGGACCGAGGAAAGCGTGACCGAATGGACCGACACCACCCATTCCGCCCTCCGGCACCGGACGACCCGGTTCCTCTCGGTCCAGGCGGCGGGGAAGCTCGGAAGCGAAACGAAGATCTACACGATTTACGTGGCGAAGGACCGCCGCACCGACGGGTCCTGGAGCGCCCTTTACGGGCACGTCATGTATGAGGATCCCATCCTCGAGGAAAACGTGAACAAGTAATCCGGTCCGCGGGCGCCCGACCGGCCGCCGGAAATCCGGCGCGCCGGTCCGGCGGACCCTGCCGCCGGCGAAGGGAAGAAAGCATCATCGCGACATGGGACTTCTGAATCTGCTCTTCGAGCATCCGGCCGCTTTTCTCGTCATCGCCCTGCCTCTTCTCTACTCCATCATCCTTCATGAACTGGCCCACGGCTGGGCGGCCCTTCTCATGGGCGATCCCACCGCCCGCCGGGCGGGCCGGCTGACCCTGAACCCGTTGAAGCACCTCGACCCGATGGGGACCCTCATGCTCCTTCTCTTCGGTTTCGGATGGGCCCGGCCCGTGCCGGTCAATCCGGCGAATTTCAGGGGAAACCGGATGGCGATGGTGTTCGTCTCCTCGGCGGGCATCGCCGTGAACCTGCTCCTCGCCTTCCTGTCCTTCCTGCTGCTCGAGGCGCCGCCCGTACCCCTCGGGGAAACGACGGTCATGACGGTCGCCGTCATGGCCCGCATCAATGTCATCCTGGCGGCGTTCAACCTGATCCCCATCCCGCCCCTGGACGGATCGAAAATCCTCATGGGCTTTCTGCCGCACCGGATGGGGATTCTCTTTTCCCGGATCGAACCGTACGGGTTCTTCATCCTCATCGGGCTTCTCTATTTCGGCTTTCTGGATCCCGTGATCCGCGCCTTCCGCTCGGGCATCCTGTGGGTCATCCAGGCGCTGCTTTTCCAGTAAAGAGGTGAATCGGCCGTGACACGAATTCATGACCTCGTTCTTCTTCTCGTCGTCCTTCTTTCCATGCTCGCGGGCATCGTTTTTCCCGGTTTCGGATCCCTTTTCGACAGTCTTCCCATATACTGCCTGATGATCCTCCTGTTCCTGAGCTTCCTCTCCATCGAGGTGAAGACCATCTGGCACACCCTGAAAGGCTCCATGCCGGTCATCGCCTGCCTCACGTTCCTGAAACTCGCCGTTCTCCCCGTGGCCGTCTATTTCGTCTTCAGGGCCGTGGCGCCGGCCTATGCCGACGCCGCCCTCCTGCTCTCGGGAATCTCCACGGGGGTCGTGGCGCCGTTCATCGCAACCCTCGTCAGGGGGAACAGCGCCCTCGTCATGGTCCTCGTGGTCGTCACGTCCCTGCTCATCCCCTTCTCGCTCCCGGCGCTGATCAAGGCGCTCCTGGGCCGGTCCGTGGAAATTCCGCTGGCCGCCATGGTCCGGATGCTCGCCCTGGTGATCTTTCTCCCCTTCGTCGCGTCGGAAGCCTTGAAGATCCTTGCGCCCTCGTGGCTGAGGAGAATCCTGAAGGCAAGGTACCCCCTTTCCCTCACCCTTTTCGCCGTCGTCAACCTGGGCGTCTTCTCCCGGTACGCGTCATTCTTCCACAGGGAGCCCCTGGCCATCCTGACGGCCACCCTCATCGCCTTTCTGCTCGCCGCCGTCTACTGCGCCGCGGGGATTCTCTGCATGTACCGGGAGCCCCTGGAAAACCGGATCGCCGGGGCGGTGACCCTGGGCAACATGAACAACGTCCTCATCATCGTCTTCGCCGCCCGCTTCTTCGGGCCCCTGGAGCCCACGGTGGCCGCCCTGTACATCATCCCGTTCTTCGCCCTCATCGTGCCGTTGAGGGCCTACGGAAACCGGTTCAGGGGAGAGGGGGGCCCGCCGGCCCGATCTTGAACTTTGCCGTCCCTCCGGGTAGAATCTACCTGTTCTTCATCGGGGATCGGGAAAAAACGCATGGATCAGATCGTCGTCTTCCTCGCGCTGGGGATCGCCCTTGTCCTGTTTTCCTGGGGCGCCGTCCGGCATGATTTCGTGGCCCTCATCGCGCTTCTCATCGTGGTCATCGCCGGCGTCGTACCGCCCGGCGAGGCCTTCCTGGGATTCGGACACCCCGCCGTGGTCACCGTGATCTCGGTCCTGATCATCAGCAAGGCGCTCCAGAACTCGGGACTCATCGAGGTCCTGGCCCACCAGATCACCCGGTTCGGGAAGAAGGCGGTCACGCAGATCCTGATCCTGACCTTCTTCGTGGGCATCGCCTCGGCCTTCATGAACAACGTGGGCGCGCTCGCCATCATGATGCCCGTGGCCATCCACCTGGCCGGGAAGAACAACTACCCGCCGTCCCACGTGCTCATGCCCATCGCCTTCGCCTCCCTCCTCGGGGGCATGACCACCCTGATCGGGACGCCGCCGAACATCATCGTGGCCTCCTTCCGGGGGGATGCCATGGGAACCCCCTTCAGCCTTTTCGATTTCGCGCCGGCGGGAATCGGCGTGGCCGCGGCGGGTCTTCTGTTTGTCGCCGTCCTCGGGTGGCGGTTTCTTCCGGTCCGGCTTCCCCAGAGCGAATCGGACAACCTGTTCCAGATCGACGATTACATCACCGAGGCACGGATCACGAAGGACTCCATACTGAAAGGGCGGCCCATCGGGGAGATACAGGCCCTCAGCAAATCGGCGGTGCGGCCCCTGGGCCTCGTGCGGCGCGGGCGCCGGATCCACGCGCCCGACCCGTCGGAAACCCTGAAAACCAACGACATCCTCATTATCGAAACGGACACGGACGAACTGAAGACCTTTGTGGCGAACAGCGGCGCCAGGCTGGTGGGCGGGAAGAAATTCCGCAGGGACGCCGCCGGGTCGAAGGACATCCTCATCATGGAAGTCGTCGTCATGGCCGACTCGCCCCTCATCGGGGAAACGGCGGCAAGCCTGAACATGCGTTCACGCTACGGCATCAACCTGCTCGCCGTGGCCCAGCGCGGGAACAAAATCCGCCTTCGCATCGACAACACCCGCTTTCAGGCCGGCGACGTCCTCCTCCTGCAGGGCCGTTCGATCAACATCCGCGACGCCATCACCGCCATGCAGTGTCTTCCGCTGGCGGAACGGGAGATCACCATCGGCCGGCCCCGGAAGATCGTCCTCGCCCTGGGAATCTTCGGGACCGCCGTCGTTTCCGTGGTGACCGGCCTGTTACCGGTCCATGTCGCCTTTCCCCTGGCGGCACTGATCCTCGTTCTGACGAATGTCCTCTCCTTTCACGAAGTCTATACCTCCGTCGACTGGCCCGTGGTCGTCCTCCTCGGGGCCATGATCCCCGTGGGGATCGCCCTGGAAACGTCGGGAGGGGCCGCGCGCATCGCCTCGGTCCTCCTGAGCAACGGGAGCCGGATGCCCGTGTGGGTCAGCCTGACCATTGTCCTTGCGGCCACCATGCTCCTGTCCAACATCATCAACAACGCCGCCACGGCGGTCCTCATGGCGCCCATCGGCATCACCGTCGCCACGGGCCTGAACGTCTCCATCGACCCTTTTCTCATGGCCGTAGCCGTCGGGGCTTCGAGCGCCTTCCTCACCCCCATCGGCCACCAGTCGAACACCCTCGTCATGGGACCGGGAGGCTACCGGTTCAACGACTACTGGCGCATGGGCCTGCCGCTGACCATCCTCATCGCCGTCCTCGGCGTCCCCCTCATCCTCTTTTTCTGGCCGCTGTAGGAAGACGACTGCGGAGGAAACGGAGCGCGAAAGGGGAAAATACAGAAAAACGGCAGGTGACGAGGGTGCACGGCTTGCCGGTCTGCTCAGCGGAGATAGAACGCGTGGATCATCAGGACGGCGGCGAGGAGATAGACGACCGTGAGCGGCGCCCCGACGCGGAGGAAATCCGCGTTTCGGTATCCGCCCGGCGAGAGGATGAGGGAATTGACCTGGTGGGTGGGAAAAAGGAACGAGTTGGAGGCGCACAGGGCCACCAGGAGAGCCAGGGCCCGGGGGCTCGCCTCCAGGAAGTCTCCCATCCGCATGACGATGGGGACCATGACGATCGTGGCGGCGACATTGGACATGAACAGGGTGAAAAACGTCGTCAAGAGCCCGATGGCCATGAGAATGAAGAGAAGGGGAAAATCCCGGAGGCTCTCGAGGAGATGAACGGCCAGGTACTCGGCGGCCCCCGTCCGGTTCATGGCAAGGCCGAGGGGAATGAGGCCGGCCAGCAGGAATACGGTTCGCCAGTCGACGGCCCTGTATGCCTCATCCATCTGGACGACCCGCAGGAGAACCATGGCGACGGCGCCCGTGAAAAACCCCAGGGAGATGGGAACCCCCGCAAGGGTCAGCAGAACGGCGGCGGCGAAGCACGACGCGGCGGCGACGGGCTTCAGCGTTTCCTTCGGTTCCGCCCGTTCGATCGGCGTCGCCAGAACAAAACGGATGTTGTCCGCCACGGAGCGCATCCGTTCCCACAGCCCGTGAACGATGAGCGTGGAGCCCGCCTGCAGCACGGCATCGGAGAAAAAATCCCCCCGCTCCTCCCGGTCGCCTGAAAGGAGCATGATCGGCTCGACGCCGTAATTTTTCCGGATGCCGAGTTCCTTGAGGGTTTTCCCGATCGCCGGCGACCGGACGGGAACGACCAGTTCTGCGAAGCCCGACCGTCCCTCCTCCTGCAGGTCCTCGAAAGGACGCATTTCCTCCCTGAAAAGAAGGCCGTTCTCCTCGACGAAGCGCAGGAGATCCCCCCGCTCGCCGAGGAGGGCCAGCCTTTGCCCCGCCACCAGGGGAGTGTGCCGCCAGGGGGCATAGAGGATGTCGTCCCCCTCCGCGATGGCCAGGAGATTGAGACGGTATTTCCGCCAGATCTCCGCTTCCTCCCGGGTCTTCCCCGCCAGGGGGCTTTCGGAGGGAATCATGCACTGGTACACGGTGGTGGGGAGTTTCCACGTTTCGATCAGTCGCCGTTGAAACCGGCGGGCGGGGCTCTCGGGCCTCTTCGAGGCGGGCAGCAGGGCCGGTCCCGCGAAATAGAAATACAGGCCCCCCGCCACCAGAAGGAGGATTCCGATGGGGGCGGCGGTGAAAAGCCCGAACACGCTCTGCCCGCCATGGTCCAGGAGATCGTTGAGGACCAGGAGGGGAGTGGACCCGACCATGGTGATGTTCCCCCCCAGGATCACGGAAAATCCCATGGGGATGAGGAGCCGGGACGATGGAATCCCGGTGTTCCGCGCGATCCGGACCACCAGGGGGAGGAAGAGGGCCGCCGCACCCACATTCTGGATGAAGGCCGAAAACACGCCCGCCGTGAGGGATATGAAGAGGATCAGGCGTTTCTCCTCCCGGCCCGCGGCCCGGAGGATGGGATGGATCAGCAGGTTCAGGACGCCGGAACGGTCCACGCCGTGGCCGAGGATCATGACGGCGATGACCGCCAGAACGGCGTTGCCGGAAAGGCCGGAAAAGGCCTCCCGCGGTTCGATCAGTCCGAGCCACGGGAGAAGAACCATGACGAGAATGGCGATGACATCCACCCGGACCCGGTTCGTCACGAAAAGGAGGACGGTGATCCCGAGAACGGACAGCACGAGGGCGATGTCGAAGGTCATGGGAAAAAACCTGTTTCCCGTTTGATGAAGCGGCCGGCGGAAGAGAAAGGAACGTCCGGAACATCCAGTCTTTCTAATATTTCAAAAAAAGCTCTCCGTCAAGCCGGGAGCGGCTCGGTCCTGCATGCTCATCGGACGCCCTCCTTTCGGGGCCGGAGGACGACGATGTCCTGGAAATTGTGAATGGCCCCCCTTCTGATCTCCTCGACCCGGAACCAGCGGGACCAGTGTTCCGCGACGTACTTCCCGGGGATGAACGTGATTCCGTATTCGTAGGCCCCCTCGGGCGCCTTGCGGCGGATGTTGTAACGTTCCCGAAGATGCCTCCATCCCCTCTTCCAGAGGGCGGTCTTTCCCGGTTCCTCCTTTCTCGCGGTTTCGGGGGGCGATTCCGTCAGGTGGCCGTGCTGGAGGATGAACGCATGTCGGTTTCTGCCGAAGCGGCCGCAGGCCTCGGCAAAGAGTTCCCCGTCCACGCTGAGCATGTCGAAGATCGCCTTTTCCTCTTTTGCCCTTTCAAGTGCCGTCTCTCCATGAATGGTCAGCAGAAGCCGGCCGTCCGGCGATGAAATACGACGGAGTTCCTTCAGGAAACCGCACTGGCTCCATTCGTTCATGTGCGTGAAAACGGAAATGCCGATCACGAGGTCGAATGCATCGTCTTCGAAAGGAAGGGGGGGGTGGACGTTCGTTCGGACCGCTTTCATGTAGTCGAGGTTTTCGTTGATCCATGAGACATGGCCGGGATCCACGTCGCATCCCGTGACCCTGCCGGGATGGCCCTTGAACATCCGCGCCAGCCTTCTGCAGCCGCACCCGAAATCGAGAACGTTTTCATATTCCGTAAGGGGTTTCGGTGACGCTTCGGACAGGGCGGCATAGATGTCCACGCCGTGACGGGCGAAATCCCGCTCCGCCGTCAGGCCGGAAACATTGCACATGAGCGGCACCGGCGGAAAGGGGGCGACGTATTCCCTGAGACGAGGTTCCTCGAAGATGCCGTTCCCGTTGATCCATGCCCATTCCTCGAAGGGCAGGCGGCACCCCCCGGACCATTTCTCCGAAACGTCTTTTCCCTCCATTATCAGCTGCCTCCCGTTCCTTCGCCGTGCCGCCCTCCCAGGTTCTTTCCGGCTTGAACCGATCGACAGGCGTCACATTTTCGCGGATTCCGGCACGTCCCATATTGTTCCGTTTGTCCGCTAATCGTAGGCCAGACGCGTCTGCTCATCCGCCAGTGTCGGCCGAATGATCTCTTTCCAGGCGGGTTCGCCCCATGTTCCCAGCCGATTGTGCATGTCGAGATATTTCTGAGGGATGGGATGCGTGCCGTAAACGACTTCGAGCCCGTATCTCGTTTTGATAAAGTCGCGAAAATAGACGATGTGAGGGCATGGAGGATATCCCACAACCAGTCCGGTGGCCAGATGAATCACCTGGGCGCCGTTCCCCTTCATTTCCCCGACGGCGTACTCCACATTGCCGCCGGGACACCCGTCGCAGGTCGTGAACCCGACCACTTCAACTTCCGTGTTCCCGTACCGGCTGAAGGCGCCTTCCCGGTTACGCAGGGATCTGAGGCATTTTCCACCCGCGCACCGGCGGTAACGGTCGCAGATGATGATGCCGATCTTTGTTGTTTCCTTCACGTCAACTTCTCCTTTTCATGATTTGCCGAACACGGCTTTCAGCAGGTCGGTGACCCTCGCCGCCGGATCGGTCCGGATCTTCCTCTCTTCCTCCCCGATCATGAGAAAGAGTCCCTCCAGGGCCTTGACGGTCACATAGTGATCCAGGTCCAGCGACTCCTTCGGCACGAGCGGGAGTGACTCGTACGGGGCGATCATGTCCTTGTAAGCCCTGGCCACCCCCGCCCCGTTCATTTTCGACACTACCACCGGTTTGAATGCATTGTAAAGTTTCCCGGACGTCCTTTCCTTGAAATACTCGGTTGCCGCCGTGTCCCCGCCTTGCAGAATCCGGCGGGCGTCGTCGAACGACATGGTCCTGACGGCTTCCGCAAAAAGGGCGGCGGCCCCGGGAACGGCCGCCTCCGCGGCGCGGTTCATGCTGAGGACGAACCCGTCGACCTGTTCCCGATACCCCAGTCTCGCGATGATGTCGGCCGCCTTCCGCAGCTTCTCCGGAAGAAGAATCTTCACCATCCGGTTCGCGAAATAGCCGTCCGCCTTCGAAAGCGATTTCACGGCGTTCTCCGTTCCGACGGAAAGGGCTTCCTTCAGGCCCGAAACGATCATCTTCTGGTCCGAAACGGAAGACGGCGCGCCGGTCCCGGCAAGTCCCTTCACGATGTCGTCCAGGAGCCCGGCTCCGGCGAAACCCGCGGCGCCCGTCACCCAGAAGCAGACTAAAACGAGCAGGACCCTTTTCATCTTCCCCCCTTGGATCTCCCGTAAAGACACCCGCGATGGAAAGGAATTTTGTCCTCCCGCTTCCCGGCGGGAAGCGACCCGGTCCGTGCGTTCCATTACATTCTCAGACGATCGGCCGGTTCGTCGCCAAATGCCGTCCCCCGTCCACGGAAAGAAGGACCCCGGTGATCCATGAACTTTGCGGGGAAACGAGGAACAGGGCCGCGTCGGCGATGTCCGACGGTTTCCCGTTTCTTCCCAGGGGGTGGAGGGGACGCATGGTGTTGTAGAATTCACGGACCTTGCCCGTTCCGAAGATGGGGTCGGCCAGTTCCGTGTCCTCGACCACGGCGGGGCAGATGGCGTTGACCCGGATGCCTTCGGCGGCTGTCTCCAGGGCGAGGACCTGGGTGAGCACCTGGAGGGCCGCCTTGGAAGCACAGTAGATCCCGGCACCGGGGAGGGCCCGGATTCCCGCAATGGAAGAGATGTTCAGGATCGCCCCGCCGCCCCGTTTCCGCATCTCGGGAAGGACGGCGACCATGAAGCGCCAGGGGGCGAAGGCGTTGGTCTTCATCATGAGATCCCAGGAATCGACGTCTGATTCGTCGAGTTTTCCGAAGCGCATGAGGCCGGCGTTGTTCACGAGAATGTCGACCCCCCCGGTTTCGGAAACGGCGGTGCCGATGACCTCGAAGATGTCCTCTACCCGGGTGACATCGGCGGTCACGGCGAGGATCCGTTCCCCCGCCGGCGAGATGGCCTGCACCGTCCTGTCGAGCTGTTCCCGCCGCCTCCCGCAGATGACGACGCGGGCGCCCTCCTCATGAAAACGACCTGCAATGGCACGGCCGATACCCGTCCCGCCGCCGGTCACGATGGCTGTCTGTCCCGCAAGACTTTTCATGACGGCTCCTTTCCCTGTCGATCCGTTTGCTTCGATTCCACGGTTTCAACGGAAGATCCCCCCTTCCCATGGCCGGAACGGGGAGCTTTCGTCAGATCAGATACCCTTCCGGAAGCGGCACAAGAAGAATGAGATGGAACGTGACCCAGAAGGCGACGACCAGTGCCGTGTGAACGGCCACGACTTTGAGGACTGCGGTGAGGTTCGGTTTCCCGAGATCGATGATGACCGTCAGGATGGAAAGAAAAATGACGCCGGAGACGATGAATCCCAGGATGTTCAGGAAATAGATCCACAGGGCGACGATGGCGATGGACACGAGAACGTAGGGAATGTTGGCCGGAAGGAAGGCCTTTTGCTCATCCCCTTTCCGGCCCATCGACTGGACGAAAAGACCGGCGGACAGCAGGATGATGAGAACGATCACCGCCCGTGGAAAGACGAAACCGTTGTACTGGAGCCCGTACGTCTGCGTCCAGAAGACGACGGATGCGAGAAGGAAGACGACGGATGCGGCGCGGTCCGCTTTCATGGCTCACATCTCCTTGATTTTCCACCCTTTGGCGAACTGCCTGATCAGAAGGGGCCAGCACAGCGAAACAACGGAAAGAACGATCAGGACCCAGGACAGAGGCCGGTTGAAGAAGATCATCCACTTGTTCGGCAGCATCTGCCCCATGAGAAGGGCCTGGACGAAACCCATTTCCCCGATGGGCCCGAGAATGAGGCCGAGGGTGATGGGGCCGGGGTGGAATTCGAGGCGCTTGAGGACATAACCGAGGACGCCCAGGGTGAGCATGATGAAGACGTCGGTGACGTTGTTCCGGATGGAGTAAGACCCGATGATGGTGAGAAAGAAGATCGCCGGGGCGAGAAACCGTATGGGGATCCGTACCACCGTCCTGTGGAGGAGCCTGCCGGAGATGACCCCCACGGGCAGCATGAAGATCGTGGCCACGAAGAGGGACATGATGAAGGTGAAGATGATGTCCGAGTGCATGGAGAAAAGCTCCGGACCGGGACGGAGGCCGTGGATGAGGAGCACCCCGTACAAAATGGCGTCGGGGGGCGCCCCGGGAATGCCCAGGGTGACCAGCGGGATGATCCCCCCGCCGACGACGGCGTTGTTGGACGATTCCGTGGCGATGATTCCGTCGATGACGCCGGTTCCGAACTTCTCCGGCGTCTTGGAGACGCGGACCGCTTCGTTGTACGCCACCAGGTTCGCCACGCTCCCGCCTGCGCCCGGGAGGATGCCGACGATGGTCCCGATGATGGAGGATCGAAGCAGGTTCCCCTGTCTTTTCATCACCTCCATGAAGGTCCTGACGAGGATGCCCTTCTCGTGCTTCGTTTCGGCGATGTGGAAGGTTTTGTCCCGTTCGGTGATCATGGTCAGGACTTCGGGAATGCAGAAAAACCCGATGAGGGCCACGATCAGTTCGATGCCCCCCTGGAGCTGGGGAAAGCCCGCGGTGAATCGGACGTCGCCGCCGATGGGGGCGATGCCGATGGTGCTGATGAGCAGTCCGATGGCCCCCCCGAGAAAGCCCTTGAGGACGTTTTTCGAAGCCAGGGACGAGATGATGGTGATCCCGAAGACGGCCATCCAGAAGTACTCCGGCGGGCCGAACCGGAGGGCCACGTTCGCCAGGGGCGGGGAGAGAAAGAGCAGAAAGATGACCCCCACGATGCCCCCGTAGACGGAGGCGTATGTGGCAACGAGGATGGCCCTTTCGCCTTCCCCCTTCTTCGCCATGGGATACCCGTCGAAGGTGGTCCCGATGGAGGAAGGGGTGCCCGGCGTGTTCACCAGGATGGCCGAAAAGGCCCCGCCGTAGATGCAGGCCATGTAAATGGCCCCGAGCACGATGAGGCCTTCCGTCGGGTCCATGGAAAAGGTGAACGGAACGAGGAGGGCGACCGCCATGGTGGCGGTCAGCCCCGGCAATGCCCCGGAAATGAGACCCCCGAAGAGCCCGGCGAGAATCATGAGAAGCACCTTGAGCGTCAGGATGTGCCCGAATGCTTTGATCACGGCCTCAATCACGGTATCGTCCCTTTCTCCGTCCGTCGTCCCTGTGATTTCCGGTCAGGCCCGCGGCCCGGCCGGACCGGCTACTTCTTCAAAAGACCCAGCTCCTTCAGGAGGTTCCCGTAATAGACGGTCCACTTCTTCACCAGGGTCCGGGAGGCATCCTCCCCGTAGTCCTCCATGATGAAGCCGAGATCCTCCATCTTCTTGATCACTTCCGGATCCTGGTTGACCTTCGCGAAGGCCTGCTCCAGAATCTTCTTGACGTCGCCGGGCGTGCCCGGAGGCACGGCCACGCCCCGGAAGGCCCCCTCCACGTATTCGAATCCCAGTTCCTTGAACGTGGGGACATCGGGCAGGGCCTTGGCCCTTTTCTCGGCCGCCACGGCCAGGGGCCGGATCTTGTCGGGATATTCGGCGGCCATGGAGGTATAGGTCATGAGGGCCACCACGTGGCCCCCCAGAAGGGCCGGAACGGCGGCGCCGGAACCGGTGAAGGAAATGTAGGTCAGCTTGGTTCCCGTCAGCTTCGCGAAGGCGGCCGTTCCAAGGCTGTTCGCCGAAGGTTCGCCGCTGCCGCCGACGGTCGCTCCGGGATTTTTCTTTGCAAAATCAACGAACTCCTGGACGGTCTTGATGGGGCTGTCCGCCTTCACCGCCAGGATGTTGGGGGTGAACTCGAAGAAATAGATGTTGTCCACCTTCTCCGTTTCATATCCCGCGTTTCCCCGGGTCATGGGCTGAACGATCGTGTGGGGAAGGTTGGTTCCGTAAACGGTATAGCCGTCGGGCGTCGCACGCATCATCTCCGACCATCCCACGGCCCCTCCGCCGCCGGTCTTGTAGACGATGACCACGGGAACCCCGATGATCTTTTCGAGAGGTTTCTGCTGGATCCGGGCGGTGATGTCCGATTCTCCTCCGGGATTGAAGCAGATCACGTAGGTCAGGGGTTTTTCGGGAAATTTGGCCCAGGCGGCCGTCTGAAATGAAACCAGCAGGGCAAAAACCGTCAACAAGACAATCCATTTTGCACTTTTCATGGCTTCTTCTCCTTTTCGGCAAAATAAGTGTTTCCGACGTCACCCCCTATGGACTCGCGAAAGCTGCGGGAATGTCACCTCCTTTCACAAATTCCTTTCTCCATCGTTCGAGCCGGGTCAGCGATCGACCCGGAAGGTTTCAAGCGCTTTTTCGTCGATGACGATTCCCAGTCCCGGTCCTTCCGGGACGGGCACATCGGACCCTTCCAGACGGAACGGATTTTCAACGAGCCTTTCCCGAATGGGATTGTCCGACTGATCGAATTCGAGAAGGGCCTTCCCCGGCTGGCCGGCCAGGACATGAAGGGAGACGGCGATGGCAATGGGGGTTCCCCAGGCATGGGGGATGCAGTCGATGTTCATCGACCGGGCCAGGGCGGCGATTCTCTGAACTTCCGTGACGCCTCCGGCGGAGCAGACATCGGGCTGGGCATAGGCGACGGCGCGGCGCCGGAAGACCTCCCGGAATTCGCTCAGCAGGGCCCATCCCTCCCCCCCGGCGATGGGAACGTCCAGTTTCCGCGACAGAAAGGCGTACCCCCCGTAGTCCTGGGGGGGAACGGGCTCCTCGAACCAGTACACCCCCAGACGACCGCAGGCCCGGCCCACTTCCAGCGCCTCGGGAATGCCGTAAGCGCAGTTGGCGTCCACCATGAAATCCCGGTCGCCCACGGTCTCGCGGAAGGCCTCGACAAGCCGGATGTCCTCCCGGTGCCCCCACCCGAGAAGGGCGAGGCCGATTTTCAGCTTCAGCATCCGGAATCCCTTGGCGAGGTTGCCCTCCGCTTCCTCGCGGATGATGCCGATCTGCCGGTCCAGGGTGTCGACTTTCCGGAAATAATGTCCCGTGGCGTAGGCGGGGACCCGGTCCCGGAACCGGCCGCCCAGGAGGGTGTACAGGGGAAGTCCCAGAAGCTTTCCCTTGAGGTCCCACAGGGCGATGTCCACGCCGCTCAGGGCGGAATAGGGGGCGAAGGAGTGATAGGCCCACCGGAGACGGAAATGGATTTTCTCCCAGAGCACCGCCGTTTCCAGGGGATCCTCCCCCAGGAGGAGCGGGGCGATGACGTCCCTTACGATCTCATGGTTGCCGGCGATGGGGCCCCAGCATTCGCCGTACCCCGCGGTGCCGTCGTCGGCGGTGATCCGGACGATGAGGTACTGGCGGGCAGTGGTCCACCCCTGGGCGTTCCCGAAGGGCTCCTTCAGCTCCTGGCGGATGGGAATGGCTTCGATACGGGAGATCTTCACGGTTCCGCTCCTTCAAGGATTTCAAGATGCGGAGACGATTTCGGCGACGGACTTTCCGAATTCTTCGGTCCGGGCCTTCCCGCCGAGATCGGGGGTTTTGAGGCCCTTTTCCTCCAGGACGGTCTCGATCGCCTTTTCGACAGCCCGCGCCGCCTCCTCCTCTCCCAGGTGGTCGAGCATCATGGCCCCCGACCAGATCTGGCCGATGGGATTGGCGATCCCCTTCCCCGCAATGTCCGGGGCCGAGCCGTGGACCGGTTCGAACATGGAGGGGTATTCCCCCTCCGGATTGAGATTTCCCGAGGGGGCGATGCCGATGCTCCCCGCGATGGCGGGACCGAGATCGGACAGGATGTCGCCGAAGAGGTTGCTCGCCACGATGACGTCGAAATGCTCCGGGTTCAGGACGACCTTGGCGCACAGGGCGTCGATGTGATACTGGTCCGTTTCCACGTCGCCGTACCGGGGGGCCAGTTCCTGAAACACCTGGTCCCAGAAGGGCATGGTGAAGACGATGCCGTTCGACTTGGTGGCCGAGGTGAGCCGCTTCCGCGGCCTTTTCCGGGCGAGGCGGTACGCGAAGTCCATGACTTTCGTGACGCCTCTCCGCGTGAAGACCGCTTCCTGGACGGCCGTTTCGTCCTCCGTTCCCGAATAGATCCGCCCCCCCACGTTGGAGTACTCGCCCTCGTTGTTCTCCCGGACGACATAAAAATCGATGCTTCCCGGCTTCTTGCCCCGAAGCGGGCTTTGAATGCCCGGCAGGAGCCGGACCGGCCTCAGGTTGACGTACTGCCGGAAGGACCTGCGGATGGGGATGAGAAGGCCCCACAGGGAAACGTGGTCCGGCACCCCGGGCGTCCCGACGGCGCCGAGGAAGATGGCGTCGAAGGGTCTCAGCCGGTCCAGTCCGTCCACGGGCATCATCTCCCCCGTGCGGGTGAAGTAATCGCAGCCCCAGGGGAACTCGGTCCACTCCAGCCGGAACCCGTGCCTGCGGCCGGCCGCCTCGAGCACCCGCATGCCTTCGACGACCACTTCCTTCCCGATCCCATCGCCGGGGATGGCGGCGATTCTGTAACTCCTGCGCTGGTTCATTCTTTCGCATCCTTTCCCGGTCCCCCGACCCGGGGACCGCAGGCGTCACCGCGTCCGGAACGATTCATTGAAGGCATTTTCACATACCGTTCATAACATAGCCGGATTTTTTCGACAAAGCAAGCGGGAACGGTTTAACATTCCTGGGAAATCGCACTGCAGGCGCCGCGGCGGACCGCGCCGCGCCGGAGGCGGGTTCTCCCCTTCCCGCAGGCCGAATCCGGTTCTTGATGAATCCGGGGAGATGCTGTAAATGCAGACGAAACGGTGTATCTTCGCCCGATGAGGCGACGGAGGGGCCGGCGCAAAGACCGGTCGACGGCATTTGACAATCGGATGCGCTCGGACCGCCCCGCCACGCTCTTCGGACCGGCGGAAATCCAAGGAGAACGAAAATGAGAATCGTTGCGAAGAGGACCGGAACGGCTGTCGTCCCCAGATGCGGGCCGTTTCGGAAATTTCTCCCGATTCTGGCCGGCTGCCTGCTTTTCGCGGTTTTCGCATCCGGAAGCGCCCGGGCTGAAACGGAATGGCCCCACGTCGTCCTTTCGAAAGACGGCACCCCCGTCTCGTACGAGATCCACGGCACCGGGGAACCGGCGCTGGTGTTCGTGCACGGCTGGAGTTGCGACGGCCGCTACTGGCGTCTCCAGGTTCCCTGTTTTTCGAAAAAACACCGCGTCGTCGTGCTTGACCTCGCCGGGCACGGCCACTCGGGATTGTCGCGGACGCAATACACCATGGCCTCCTTCGGCGAGGACGTGCGGGCGGTGACGGAAGCAGCGGGAGCAAAGCGCGTCATTCTGATCGGTCATTCCATGGGCGGCGCGGTGATCGCCGAGGCGGCGCGGCTCATGCCCGGACGGGTCATCGGCCTGATCGGCGTGGATACGCTCGAGGACATCGAGTACCGGATGACCCCCGAAGAACTCAGGAAGATGGTCGCCCCCCTGGAAAAAGATTTTCGAACCGAAAGCAGGCGGTTTGTGGAGGAGATGATGCTTCCCCAGGCCGATCCCGGGCTTCGCGAGTGGATCCTCTCGGATATGTCGGCGGCGCCCCCTTCCGTCGCCCTGAGCGCGATGACCGAGATGATGACGCAATACGTCACCGGCGAGGCGGCCGGAATATTCGATAAAATCCGAATTCCCGTCATGACCGTCAACGGGGATCTATGGCCCGTCAACTACGAGGCGAACAGGCGGCACATGCTGTCGTACGATGCCATCGTTCTGAAGAAGGCGGACCATTTCCTGATGTTGAACCGTCCGGACGAATTCAACCGCGCCCTGGAAAGGGCGATCCGCATTCTCTCGGAAAAACCGGAGAAGAAGAAAGCCGGGGCGGCGGGTTCCTGAAGGACCCGCGAATCCGCGTCCCCGAAGGCCCTTCCCGGCGAAGACCCCGTCCCCCGATGCGACCCCTATTTCCCGCGGGGCGGTTTTTCGTCCCCTCTTCCGCGGTCCTCCGTCGGGCGCGGCGGAATCGTCTCCACGCAGGGACCTGAACCGTCCTTCCAACTGAATTCGATCACCTCGTCCAAAGGACAGAGCAGCTCCCGTTCGTTCCGTGCCGGATCGAGAAGGGCGTCATAGATATCTCCGAGAGCGCGGACCTTCCCCCTGGCGGCATGATGCGAATAGATCAGGATGCTCACGCCCGCGTCGAAGAAGGCATGATCCGGCTGCGGACTGCGATAACGGCCCGTCGTCGTCAGCAGCGGCAGCCGGGGATAGGATTTCCGAAGGTCCGAAAGAAGGGCGAAAAACCGGTCCGGCTCTTCATCCCTGCAGCTTACGAACACGGCGTCGGGCTCGACGGCCATCACGGTGTCTATGGCATGCATCGTTTCACTGACCGAGCGCCCGACGGCAAGATCCTCAAATCTCGGACAGACCCATGTGTCGCCGATCGATCTTGCCGCACGGACGGCGACGCCGATGCGCTCGCGGAACGCATCGGCAGGCAAAAGGTCGGACGGCGTGTTCCCGGACCGGGCGAGCGAATTTCGTTTGTCGATGCCGGGATGCTTGTTCTCCATCACTCCGGCCGCAGTCCTGAGAAGACCGAGGCGCACGAACGTGTCCTCGACGGATGCAAGTCCCCCGTATCCGGCGTCGACATCCACCAGAAGGGGGATCTTGCAGCGTGTCGCCCGCTGAATGTCGAAAATCGCGTTGCTCATGTCCGTCGCGTTCAACACATACTGATCGGGCAATCCCCGCATCGTCGAGCATTCGAGGCTTCCCAGCCACAGCGCGCGACACCCCCTCTGCAGTAAAAGCAGGGCCCCCAGCGGCTCCGAACAGGGAAGCGCGACAAACGGCTCCGAAAGACAGCCGGCGATGCCTGTCCCGTTCACGGATCTTGTCGTTGCTGTCATTACATTCCTCTTGAAAGAAATACGGAAGTCTCCATTTCGGCGTTCCGAACGGTCCGGACAACGGCCCCGTTCGGATCCGCAAACCGGTCCGCAAGGAGTGGGCATTGTTTCCCGCACGCGCCGCCGGCGCAGGGACCGAGGCGTCCCGCACATCCGTGCTCACCTCGGTCCGGTTCCCCCTGAAAGCGCCCCCGGCACGGGACAGATCGGTACGAGAAGGAACGGGCATCCGCCCGCCGGCGGCGTCCGGATTCAAGGAATCGGCGGATCCGACAGCCCCCGGACGGTGCGGGCCGTTTCTCCACGACGGCTCAGGATAAAAGATCCCTTCACCCGAAGTCAAGCGGTATGAGCACGGGCGAAGGCGGCTCCCGCGTTCGCGACGTCCCGGCACATTCCCCCCAACGGACGGACGGCGGCGCGCCATGTTCATCGATCGCCCTCCTCCGTTTTTCATTGACAAGACAAACGTCGTTATATAGGATACATCAAATGATTCAATCAAATAATTGTATCTCGTCCGTTCCGTCCACGCACGGACCTTTATCCGCAGGGAGGCCCGATGGAAAACGATGCGCATGAAAAACTGATCGATTGGCTGGTTACGACTTTTCGCGCGCTCCCGGGGGTTAACACGCCGGAGTTCAAGGAAGTCGTCCATTTCTCGTTCACCCCCGAAGAGGCCCGGCTGGCCGTCGAGATGGGACGGGAAGGCGGCACATTGGATGCGCTGGCGGCAAAAACGGGCAGAAACAGGGGGGACCTGAAGGCGCTCATCGAGAGCATGCAGAAAAAGGGCACCCTGTACACCGAACCGGTTTCCGAAGACCCGATCTACCGGCCGTTGGGAATCGAGTATCCCGGTCTTTACGAAACGGCGGCCTGGGCGGACACGAACACCCCTTTCGGGAAAAAACTGATGGAGCTTTGGGCCAGATTCAAGCCGATCTACATCGACAAGGGCGTGTCGCAGCTCGACAAGCACAGCGCGGTCTGGTGCATGGTCAGCGCCCTCCCGCCCGACGCAAAACCGGAGGAAAATCTTTTCGAGCACGTGAAACGGAACGACTATTTCGCCGTTTCCGAATGTGCATGCCGGCTGATGGAACGGCACGCCGAGCGCGGCGACGTCTGCGACTGCATCGTCGACTGCTGCATGGCCTTTGGAACGTGGGCGCGCTGGGCCGTCGAACAGGGGCACGCGCGCAGCATCACCTGCGACGAGGCCCTGCGGATTCTCGAGGCATGCGAAGAAAAGGGACAGGTCCACACGGGTCTGCCCAATCTCGTGGTGTGCAATTGCTGCAAACACGCCTGTCTCAGTTTCGTCGCACAGAAATTCGGCAAGTCGCATGTTTTCCTCCAGAATCATTTTTTTGCCTCCGTCGACCCTGAAGCCTGCATCGCCTGCGGGGACTGCGTCGATCGATGTCCCGCGGACGCCATGCAGTTCGAAGAAGCCGCCGCCGTCGATCAGACCCGATGCATCGGATGCGGGGCGTGCACGACGGGATGCGCGGTGAATGCAGTCAGGATGGTCCGGCGCTCCCAGGAAGAAATCGAAAGGCTGGATCTCGAGTTGCTGGAAGGTTTCGTCAAGCTGATGTCCATGACGAACCCCGATCCGCTGATGCTGGACGCCGTTCAGAACAGCTGAGGATTCCGGTGGAACCTTTTTCGGGGCTTCGAAAAAACACGTTCCCCGGGAATCCTTCATCATCACGATTCACTTCAGGAGGTGGCCCTGTGAGCGATCCCGTTTACGTGCAACTTTGCGAGCGGCTGAGCCGGTTCGAAAGCAAGATCCCCCAGGTGGAATCGGCGCTGAAAATTCTCGAAGCCATTTATTCGAAAGAGGAGGCCGAACTCGCGATGACGTTTCCGGAAGGATCGTTCACGGCGGCGCAACTGGCCGGCCATTTCAATCAAGACGTTTCCCGACTGACGCCCCTGCTTGAAACCATGGCCGACAAGGGTCAGCTCTTCGTCACCCGGACAGCAGGGGACGAGAAGAAATATGAGCTGTCCCCGTGGATGCCCGGCGTGATGGAGTTTACGGTCATTCGAAGCATGGACACCCCGAAAATCAAAACCCTGCTGGATCTGTCGGAGCAAATGGGCAGGGAGTTCAAAGAGTTCGCCGCGCCTTTCCTGGAAAACCCGGAGGCGCTGCAGGCCCTGCTGCCCGAACCGCACATCCGCACCCTGCCCATCGGCGAATCGCTTCCGAGCCGGCAGGTGGTCTATCCGCATGAAAGCGTTCTGGAACTGATCGAAAAGGAAGAATCGTTCGCGGCGGCGCGCTGCTGCTGCAGGCACATGGCCGATTACCGCGGAGACCCGTGCCACGAGCACGGGGTTCCGGAATACTCCTGTCTGAGTTTCGGCAAGGTCGCCGATTTCGTCGTGGAGCGAAACTTCGGGAAACGGATCACGAAGGAGGAATGCCGTCAGATTCTGAAAACATGCGCCGAAAAGGGGCTTGTCCACAACTGCAATAATTTTGTCGAGGGGCTGCAGTTCATATGCAATTGCTGCCCGTGCTGCTGCATGTTTCTGCGCCTGATCAAGGATATGGGGAACCTGAACATCATCGATGGGTCCAACTTCCTTTCCACCGTCGACGAGGCGGCCTGTGTCGGTTGCGGGGACTGCGCCGGGCTTTGCCCGACGAAAGCCGTCACGCTGAAAGAGGACGTCGCTTTCGTGGATCGCAAGTTGTGCATCGGCTGCGGCAACTGCATCGCCGCATGTCCGGCGGACGCTCTCACGTTATGCCGCACTTCGGACAAGAGGACGGGGATCGGGGAACGGAGGATCGGTTTGGGATTTTAATCGGGCACCCGGTCCGGACGGGCATCGGTTCCGTCCGGACCGGAACCCCCGGGGGGAGCATCATGGGCGGGAAGAAAGTCATCGTTGTCGGAGCGGGTTGCGCGGGCCTGATGGCCACCCATATCCTCAGGAAGCACGGCGTGGACGTCACGGCCCTGGAGGCATCGGACGTTACGGGGGGCCGGTGCAGAAACGTCGTGAAAAAAGGGTACAACATTTCCCTCGGGGCCGGCATGACGGAACCCCAGTGGATGACGACGTACCGCCTCTGCGAGGAGCTGGGCATCGCGGGCGAAATGGTCAAGGTGACCAAGGCGCGGATGGGTTTTTCCCGCAATGGCAAAGTCCATTATCTCCTCGCCAGGGGAGGGCTCATGGACCGGATCATGAGCCTGCCGGAGACCTTCCGTTTCCGGGGTCTGCCGTTGAGGGCGATCCCCCACATCCTCCGGTTCGCCGGAGCCATGAAGAAGCGGCTGAAGGACTGCGACGCCAGGACCCGCAATTATGACGCCCTTCTGGACCTGGGTCCCGTGAGCACCTACGATTTCGCCATGGAGCACGGCGGCCCCGAAGCCGTGTACAGCCTGGCGGACCCCTTTTTGAACGCCATGGTCCTGACCAGACCGGAGAGGGTGACCATCGCCCATATCATGGCGCTCCTGAGCCTGACGGAAGGCATGAGCGGCATGATGCGGGGCATGGGTTCCATCACCGGGGCACTGTACGACAGGATCAGGGACTCGGTCCGATTGTCCACGCCGGTGGAGCGCATCGTCATCGAAGACGGGAAGGTAAAGGGCGTGGAGACGAAAAACGGCTTCATCGAAGCGGACCAGGTCATCTGCGCGACCGACGCCGTCATTGCGCGAAAAATCATGCCGGACCTCCCCGGCACCATGCGCGGGCCCCTCGAAACCTGCCATTACAGCTCCACGTACCTGTACGCGTTGTGCACCGGCAAGCGGCTCAACCCGGACAACACCCTGGCCATCACCTTCAGGAGAAGCGACGACCCCAGACTGGCCGTCATCTTCGATACGGGAGGGCATGTGAAAGGGGCGCAGCCCGAGGGTTCCAGCGTGATTCAGGCCTATACCGCGGGATGGCACGACGCCTACTGGTCCGGGCTTTCACCGGAGGATCGGGAAAAAGCCGTGATCCGGGAGGTGCAGCGATATCTGCCCGGCATGCCGGACAAGCCGGAAGTCGTGGAAACGGTCCGATGGGACCGGGCCGTCAACGAAGAAAGCCCCGGACAGTTCAATGCCATCCACGAACTCGTGAGGAATCACATGAACGACGTCAAAGGCCTCCACTTGGCCGGCGAATACCTGTTCCTCGTGGCGTGCACCGAGGGGGCCTTCGCCACCGGAGAAGCCGCGGCGAAGGCGGTCATTTCGGAGTTGTGACCCGTCCGCCGGTTTCCCCCCCCGGGAACGGGACGGTGCCGGGACGCATTTCGGTCTTCATCGACGGGCCGACCGGGGCGGAACCGGGGAGAGCCGCTTCAGCCGCCCGTCCGGGCAACGGCACGTCATCTCATCCATTGCTTGATTTTCTTCTTCTGCTCGAGAACCTTCCCGATCCAGGTTTCGTCCCCCCGGAGATGCATCTCCGCCAGTCCGTTCCACTCCTTCGCCTGGTAATAGTCCCCCTTGAGAATCCAGGCCTCGGCGAGAAAAAAGTAATTGCACCCGTTGGCCGGTGAAATGTTCAGGGCCCGCTCGAAGAGCCCGATGGCCTCGTCCACCCTGCCGTCGTTCAGAAGGACCCGCCCCTGTTCCGTCAGGCCCAGGGAGGCCCTTTCCCTCGGGTCTTCGGTCACGGGCAGCCGCTGTTCCTCCGGGACCGGCACGGTCTTCACGGGAATCGTCTCCGCGGGCGGCAGGCCGGGGGCCATGCATCCCGTCACGGCCACACAGACAAGAAGGAGCGTCAGCCACCGGTGGAGCGGACGAAGCGCGTCTCTCACCATCCCCTCCCCCTTTCGATCCCGTCGCCGCGGACGTCCCGGTGGACCGGACAGGAATCGACGGGCGCGTTTTTCGACAGAAACACCTCCTCCATCGTCCCGGGGCAGGCATTGGGTACGGCAAGCAGCCCGCTCTCCCGGCAGATCGTCCGGGCGACCACGCCGGGGGGCTGACGGAACCAGCCCCCCGACAGGTATTGGGGAATGGATTGCATCAGCTCCGCCCATATGGGGAGTGCGGCCGTCGATCCTTCTGCGTAAATCGGGTCTCCGTTGTCGAACCCCACCCAGACCAGGGCCAGCAGATCCGGCGTGTACCCGATGAACCAGGCGTCCCGGTTGTCGTTCGTGGTTCCCGTCTTCCCCGCTGCCGGGAAGGAGATGCCCATGGACTGAAGGGAATGGGCGGTTCCCTCCGTCACCACGCTTAAGAGCAGGCTGTTCATCATATAGGCTTTTTCCGGAGAAATGATCCTCTCGATTTTCAGGTGCCGCTTCTCCAGGAGACTCCCTTTTTCATCCACCACGGCACGCATGGAAAGCGGGTTGGGCTCCACGCCCTCGGCGGCGAAGGTGCAGAAGGCCCGGGCCATTTCGAGAGGGATGACCTCGAAGGCCCCCAGGGCGAGGGACGGCCAGGGTTTCATCGGGGTCGAGAATCGAAACGCCATGGCGGTGTTCATGACCGTCAGGAGTCCCGTCTGAACGGCCAGATCGACCGTTGCAAGATTATCCGATCCGGCCAGGGCCCGACGCAACGTCAGGCCGTTCTCGGCCACGGGATGGACGTTTCTGGGTTGCCACGTCACCCCGTCGATCTCGTAGGACCTGGGTTCGTTGGACAGGCGGTAAGACGGGGCAAAGCGATCCAGACCGGCGAGGTAGACGAAGGGCTTGAAGGCGCTTCCCGGCTGCCGCCTGGCCTGCGTGATCCGGTTGAACTGGCTCGAGGCGTAATCCCGTCCCCCCGCCATGGCGAGGATGTAACCCGTCCTGGGCTGCATGACGACGACGGCGCCCTGAAGTTTCGCTTCCTCTTCCGGGCGTTTCAAGGCCGGATAATTCTTCTCCAGCCGCTCGAGGCCCTTTTCCAGGGCCCGCTCCGCCGCAGCCTGGACCTGGGTGTCCAGGGTCGTAAACAGGGAAAGACCCCGGGAAGCGAGATCCCCGGGGGCGTAGTAGACGGGAAGCTGACCCAGCAGATAATCGATGAAGTAGGGGGCCTTTTTGCCGTACGCCGCATAGCCCACGGGTTCCAGCGGCGCCGCCAGGGCGGCGTCGCACGCCTCCCGGGAGATCCACCCGTTTTGGCGGATTTCAGCGATCACCCAGTCCCTGCGTTCCCGGCATCGTTCGGCGTTTTCATAAGGAGAATACCGGTTGGGGCCCTTGATCAGGCCGGCGATGACGGCCGCCTCGTCGAGAGACAGCCTGTCCACGGATTTTCCGAAATAGAATCGGGAGGCTTCGCCGACGCCGCACACGGCAATGGACCCCTTCTGGCCGAGGTAAATTTCATTCAGGTATATCTCGAGGATCTCGTCTTTCGTGTACCTCAGTTCGAGCGCGACGGCCATGAAGAATTCCCTGACCTTTCTTTTCAACGTCCGCTCGGGCGTGAGGAAATAATTCTTGACGAGCTGCTGCGTCAGGGTCGAACCTCCCTGGCGGATTTCTCCGTGACGGAGGTTCGTGTAAAGGGCCCGGAGGATTCCCTTCGGATCGAACCCGTGGTGTTCGTAAAAACGATTGTCTTCCGCCGCGATGACGGCCTGCTTGAGAAAGAGGGGCACCTGTCCGATGGAGACAAGTTCACGCTGTTCCCGTTCCTGTCCGAAGAGGAGCATGATCTCCTCCGGCTCGATCTCCAGAAGGGGAAGATTCTCACCGGTGTCGATGCGCGCGATGGATGCGATCCGGTCGCCCTCGAAGTCGATTCTTACGGGAAATTCTTCCCTTTGTTTTGAAGGCATGTCGAGATCGCGGAGACGGATTTCGAGAGGAGTTTCCTGCCACCGCATTTCTCCCGCCCGGCGCGGTTCCGTTGCGACGGTTCGATAGGCCAGGCGTCCGAGCTTGTCCCGTAACGTTTCCCGGTTGATCGTCTGACCCGGGAACAGGATCGTGCTGTCCGAATAGATCGTGGAGGGTACGCTCCATTTTCGGGAGGAAAATCGCTTGTCGATGACCGCGCTAAGATGCCACAGGTATGCCCCGAGGAATACGGCGACGACAAAAAATGCCGCCGCCGAAAATAGAAGGGGACGTTTCCATCTCTTGGGGCCGGTTTTCTTTTCCGTTTCCATGGGACCTGTTGCGGCGGGATGCTTTGCGGGGCGGCAGGCCTTCTTTTCCAACTTCCCCGGGATTTCGGTCCGGGCATCCCGACCGGAGGGAAACCATATCACAGAATGACCGATTGATGCATTTCGAATCCCCTCCGCCGTTCGCCGCGAACCGGAAAAGTTCGATCCCGTGCCGGTCGCGCGACACGGGACGCACCGTTTCGCGCCTGTTTGCCATTGACATGCCGGAGACTCGCATCTAATATTCCCAGCATCACATGCCGGATATTTCACGCGTCAGCAACACCGCTTTTTGGAGAAAAACGGGAAGGAGGCACTGCATGGACGACCCGATCCACGTGAAAGCCCTGTTTCTGGGGCCCAAGGCGGAAAATTACCGCTTCTTCCGGGAAATGCTGGTCTTTCTCATGGACGATCACGCGGACTGGCGCCGTTACTTCCATCCCGACGACCCGCCCGTGGTCACGGGCGAAGAGCAGGACCGGCCCGATTTCCTCGCCACCCTGCAGAAGACGCGGGAAGCCCTGATCGAACTTGCGGGAAACCTCCAGGTCAGCTCCATGCCGTGGTTCTCCCCGCGCTACCTGGGTCACATGAACACCGACACGCTCCTCGCCGCCAATCTGGGCTACATGCTGACCCTTCTCTACAACCCGAACAACTGCGCATACGAGGGGTCGCCGGCCACCACGGCGCTGGAGATCGAAGTGGGCCGGCAGCTGGCGGCGATGATGGGGTACGATCCGGAAAAGGCCTGGGGACATGTCACATCCGGAGGGACCGTGGCCAACTACGAAGCCCTGTGGATGGCGCGAAACCTCAAGTCCATCCCCCCTGCCCTCCGTGCCTGCCTCCCGGAACTCGTGGCGGGCATGGACGATTGGCAGCTTCTGAACCTCCCGACGGGAAAAATCCTCGATCTCGCCGACAGGGCGAAGGCGGCGGGGTGCTTCGAAGACCTGCGCCGCTGTTCCGTCCGCGGAACGGGCATGTCGCGGGGGAATCTCGGCAAGGTCCTGGTGCCGCAGTCGAAGCACTACTCCTGGACCAAGGCGGTGGACATTCTCGGTCTCGGCCAGGAAAACCTGGTCTCCGTGCCGGTGAAGGGAAATTACCGCATGGACACCGCCGCCCTCAAAACGATCATCGACGGATTCGCCGCAAAGGAGATCCCGATCCTGGCCGTCGTCGGCGTGATCGGAACGACGGAGGAAGGGGCCATTGACGAAATCCACGAGATCGTCCGGCTTCGGGACCGGTTCGAGGACCGGGGCGTCTCGTTCTACCTCCATCTTGACGCCGCATACGGCGGATACGCCCGGTCCCTCTTCATCGACGGCGACGGACTTTTCCTGGGCTACAACGAGGTGCACCGGCAGCATGCCCGGCAGGGCGTCCTCCACGGTGACACGGACTGGCTGACCGCGGACGTGTACGAAGCCTTTCGCGCCATGCCGGAGGCGGAGTCGATCACCGTCGATCCCCACAAGATGGGCTACGTCCCTTACGCGGCGGGCGCCGTCGTGGCCCGGGACCGCCGCGTCGTCGACCTGATCTCCTACTTTGCCGCCTACGTCTTCGAGAAGACCGACGACAATCCCATGCTCCTGGGCAGCTACATCATGGAGGGCTCCAAGGCCGGGGCCGCCGCGGCGGCCGTCTGGATGGCCCACCGGGTGGTGCCTCTGGACATCACGGGATACGGGCGGATCATCGGGTGCAGCATCGAGGGGGCCTACCGCTTCTACAGGTCCCTTCTCGAACGCGATCCCGTCGTCGTCGACGGCAGGGAGTTCGAGGTCATTCCCCTGGCAAGGCCCGACCTGAACATCGTCGACTACGCCTTCCACGAAAGGGGCGACGGCAGCCTGGAGCGGATGAACGACCTGAACCAGGCGATCTACGAGCAGTGCTCCTACAAGAGCGGCCCGGTGTACGTCAACGACTTCATCACGTCGAAGACGGCGCTTACACGGGAGGAGTACGGCGACACGCCGCGGGCCTACGTGGAGCGTTTCGGCATCGACGCCGCCGAATGGGACCGCGTGGAAAGCGTCTATGTCCTCCGATCCTGCATTCTGACGCCATACCTGACGGATAACACGACCTACGAGGAGTACTGGCGGAACTTCATGGGGGCCATGACGCGGGCGATCGGGCGGATCCACGGGATCCGGAATCGGGATTGACGAACGGGAGCGGATTGAGGGTCGGACCAAGGTAACATCTCGGATTGAGGGTCGGACCAAGATAACATCTTCATATATTTGGATATATCTCCTATAAAAAGCCGTTTTAAGACCTTAGAAGGCCATTTTCAGGCCCGAAATTGCGATTGTAAGGTCCCCGTGTACCC
>ENA-UPTA01000191-UPTA01000191.1-activated-sludge-metagenome-genome-assembly--contig:-NODE-191-length-69098-cov-84.694364_pt1 | contig 69098 bp, 58 predicted proteins | sample MGYA00238184_ERZ773361 | MGnify/ENA primary metagenome ERZ773361 (study PRJEB29100, sample SAMN05720205) | activated sludge metagenome | isolation source: anaerobic digester from wastewater...
CAGTGAGCGGAAGGGTTACCGATGCCGAAACTGGCGAAACGCTGCCCGGAGTAAATGTAATTGTCAAGGGTACAACTCGTGGTACAACAACCGATGTAAATGGAAATTATAAAATCGAGCTGATTGCAGAGGACAAAATTTTATCATTCTCATTTGTGGGATATGAAGATGTTGAGTTGGAGGTGCTTAACCAAAAGGTAGTGGATGTTGCTTTAAAGGTAAAATCCACTTTAATGCAAGAGGTGGTTGTTGTTGGCTATGGAACGCAAAAAGCCAAAGATTTAACTGCACCTATTGTTACCGTGAAAGGAAATGATTTGTCAAAACAGGTTACTTCAAATCCTTTAAATGCGCTTCAGGGAAAAGTTTCGGGAGTTCAAATTATTAATAGCGGCGTTCCCGGTAGCGGAGCCTCAATTAAAATCAGAGGCGTGGGGTCTGTGGGTGATTATGCTAATCCTCTTTATGTGGTTGATGGAGTTTTTGTTGACAATATTGATTTTATTAGCCCTAGCGATGTTGAAGAGCTAACTATTTTAAAAGATGCCTCTGCCGCTGCAATTTATGGTGTAAGGGCAGCTAATGGGGTAATTATTATTACTACAAGAAAAGGAAAATCGGGGTTACCGGTAGTTAGTTACGATGGCTATGTGGGGGTACAAATGCCTGTTAATATTCTTAAAATGGCATCAAAAAACCAGTATATAACCCTACTAAACGAGGCAAATGCAAACATACCTGGATACATACCTAAAAATCCATCCGACTACCCAACCAGCACGGATTGGTATAATGAACTTGTTAGAACAGCCGGTATAAATAACCACAACATAGACATAACAGGTGCTACCGATAAAACTTCTTACTCCATTGGGGGTAACTTTTTGTACCAAAATGGAATAATGGATGCTCAGAATAACTATCAACGTTACAATATTAGGGGAAGGTTAGAACAGCAGGTAAACAAGAATCTTAAAATAGGAATCAACACTATCATATCGAATTATAATAAAAACATTCCAAATTCAGATGCCTTTTTTGGAGCCTATGTTAACCCACCGGTTTACACGGTTTATGATCCAACTAATGCCGAAGCTTATCCTGTTAAATTTGGAGCCCCCCAGAAATATGGTTTTGGAAACCAGTATGGTAACCCTGTTGCCGCAGCATATTATGCTGATAACTTTGAAAAGGGGCATAAGGAGGTTTTCAGCATTTTTGGAGAAGTTGACATTGTAAAGGACATTTTATCCTATAGAGTTGCCTACAATCAAGATCAGGATAGCTGGAATCAAAGGTATTATACCCCACAGTTTTACGTTGGTGGTTCACAGGGCGTTACTAAATCAAATTTGACAAAAACCTTCGGCAACTCCTCTAAGCAAATAATTGATAACCTTTTAACTCTAAAGAGGACAAAGGGTAAAACCTCATACACTGTTTTGTTTGGCCAATCAACCAGAATAGAAAAGAGGGAAACTCTTTCAGGGTATGCCAACAGCGTTCCTGGGTACGACGACCAGTCGAAATACTTAGTAAACGGTTCATTCCGTGATCGTAACGCTTACGATGCTGCTGAAAGGTATAATGGATTGTCATTTTTTACCCGGGGAACCCTAAACTTTCGCGAGAAGTACCTTGCCACTGTTACTTTCAGGGCTGATGCAAGCTCAAAATATCAAAAAAAATGGGGTTACTTTCCTTCAGTTGGATTTGCATGGAATATCTCCCAGGAAGGCTTTTCAAAACTTAACGCTGCATTTTCCAACTTAAAACTTCGACTAAGCTGGGGTATGCTTGGAAACGACAATGTACCGTCAAATTCATCTGTAATTCTTGGGCAAACCGGAATTGGCAGCTCTGGGGTTTTTGGCGATAACCTGGTTGACGGAATGGGTGCCCAGACGGTACTTCAAAACTATTTGCGTTGGGAGACAGTTACTGAGTTTGACGTTGGCATTGATTATACCCTCAAAAATGAAAAACTCTCTGGTGAAGTTGACTATTACCATCGGGTTACTAATAATGTCGTATTTTATGCTCCCATTGCTACCGGAGGAGGCGTTGCAGAATTACTGGGTAACAATGGCAAGGTTCTCAACACGGGTTTGGAGTTTACTTTGAACTGGAAGGATGAGATATCTGAAGATTTCAACTACTTCATCTCTTTTAACGCAACATTCAACCATAACGAAGTGTTGGAACTTAACGGACGCGAATATATTCCAAGTGGATATATTAGGGGAAACTACACCACACGTACCGCAGTAGGCCATCCTATTGGTTCATTTTATGGCTATGAAATAGATGGGGTTTACAAAAGTGAGGGAGATGCCCTTAAGGATCCTGTGAGTCAGGCTATAAAGGATAAAGGGTACTTTAAGTACAAAGATCAAAATGGCGACAAGGTAATTGATGATAAGGATAAGGTTTACCTCGGCAGCGCTATACCCTGGCTTATTTCGGGATTGGATATGGGGATAAACTTTAAGAAATTCGACATTAGCCTGTCAATCGCTGGCCAGTACGGGAATAAAATTCTAAATGCTAAACGAATGAACCGGGATGTATTCTCCGACGGAAATTATGATGAAGATTTCTACCAAAACAGGTGGACTTCCAGCAACAAGTCGAGCGAGTACCCTTCTGCCGAAGCCTACAATTCCTCTTTTATTCAGCAAGCTAACGACTTTTTCGTTGAAAATGGATTCTATATCCGAATTCAAAACATCCAGCTAGGATACACAACTGATAAAATTTCTTTTATCCCCAAGTTCAGGGTATTTATTACTGCCCAACGACCATTCACCTTTTTTACATATAAGGGATTTACTCCCGAGGTTGGAGGATCTCCAATTAGCAGTGGCATTGATAACAATGTTTATCCAATGCAGGCCATTTACACGCTTGGATTAAAAATGATGTTTTAAATCATTAACACATTACCAAAATGAAAAGAACTCGGCTTACTTTATTGCTTATAGCAGCCTTACTAGCCATAAGTAGCTGCGACGATTTTCTCGATATTCGGCAGGAGGCGACTTTGCCGACAACCGGTATTGATTACACTAAACCTGAAAATATTTTTCTTTCTGTTAGCGCTGCCTATTCAAAACTTAGAAGTTGGGATGCCCATACGTTCCCATATATAGGAGCATTTGAAATTGCGTCGGACAACGCCGATAAGGGTAGCACTCCTGAGGATAACCCCGAAATGAAAGATATTGACAATCTTAACTTTCAGCCAACAAACGGTTTAATTAACGGGCTATGGACGGGTTATTTTGATATTGTTAGCGGTGCAAACTATGCTATTCACCAAATGCCTTTGTTTGTTGAAACCTTACCTAGCCAAACCGATAGGGATTATGCTATACAGTGTCAGGGTGAAGCAAAAGCAATTAGAGCTTATGCATACTTCAACCTTACCCGTCTTTTTGGAAGGGTTCCAATTGTTGATACCGTTCTGTCATCTGAGCAGCTTGCTTCGTTGAAGCAAGCCAGCACTACTGAGCTGTACAATTTTATCGAAAACGACCTGCAGGAAGCAATTGCTGTTCTACCCGATGGCTATACTAAAGAATGGGGTGGGCGAATCTCAAAGTACACCGCAATGGCCATTAAAGCCAAAGTGCACCTTTACCAGGCTGAATGGGACTCAGTTGCTTCCCTAACCGATAAAATTATTGCCTCCGGAAGATTCAAGCTTCTAGATAATTTTCGTGAGGTTTTCAGCCTTGATGGAGAAAACTCTAAAGAATCCCTATTTGAAATTCAAAGTTCAACTCTAGGTAAGTCTTCGGGTGATGCAGCCTATCTCGACTATGGATATGTGCAGGGTCCACGTGGCAATTCACCTGCTAACATGCAGGGATGGGGGTTTTGCACTCCGAGTCAAAATCTGATTGATTTTTATGCTGACCGCGGTGAAGTAGTAAGACCAGCTACTACCTTTTTGTATAGGGGCACAGTTACTCCAGAAGGTGATAGCATTAAATCAAACTGTACAAACCCGGTTTATAACGGGAAAGTTTATACTCCCTCATCTCAAAATAGGTGGGTTTACAATGGTTACGGTTTCGATCATAACATTAGGGTCATTAGATACTCAGATATTCTTCTTATGTATGCCGAAGCCCTTATCCAGGGTGCTGCTGTTCCATTGTCTTCTGGCTTAAGTGCTGATGATGCAGTTAATCTAGTACGCTTTAGAGCTGGCTTAGACAACATTACAGGAGTTACCTTATTGGATATATGGAACGAGCGCCGAGCAGAGCTCGCCTTGGAGGAAGACAGATACTTTGATCTTGTTAGAACTAACCAGGCAGCAACTGTCCTTGCCTCAAAGGGATTTGTGGTGGGGAAACATGAACATTACCCCATTCCTGCTGCACAAATGCAGCTTAATCCTAATTTAACCCAAAATACAGGATATTAACCAGTTATCTTAATTCAAACCAATGTTTAACTTAATCCAAGTGCTATGAAAAACAAATTCAGAATTTTTGGTACGCTTTTACTTGGCGTAATGGTTGCCGGAACTCTAACTTTTAGTTCCTGCAGTAGCGACGATGATGATGACAATAACAACAATGGCAAGGTTGATCCTGGTACCATTGCTGAGGCAAACCTGGTAGCTTATTTCCCTTTTGATGGAAACGCTACCGAGAAAATTGCAAATCTAACACCTACTCAACAACCTGGAGTAACCTATGTTGCTGGACGGAGAGGTCAAGCATACCAGGGAGCTGACCAGGCTCATTTACTTTACACTATTCCCGATGGAAGTAAACTGAAAACGTTAACTTCGTTTTCTCTTGCCATGTGGTTAAAATCACCCCTGGTAACTGGAGATCCTGAACCAACTATTTTCGAAATTGGTAAATCTGATGACCTGTTTTGGGGTAATTTGAAATTTGCTTTAAACAGGCTTAGCGCTACTGCTGATTCTCTCCAGTTAAAAACATTTTTTCTGAAATCAGACGCTACAACATGGAAGGGTCAACACATCAGCTATTCAAATCCGTCTTTTCAGATTAACAAGTGGATGCACATTGTTGTGCAGTACGACGGAACCACTTCTAAATTTATGATTTACAAAGATGGCGTTAAGGTGAACATTCCTGCAAACATCGAAAACAGAATTGATGGTGAAAATGGACCTGCTCTTGGTCCTTTAGCCTTTGAAAATGTTGATAAGCTTAATTTTGGTGCTTGGCGTACTAAATCTGAGGGTGGCTTAAGTGATGCATGGATGGGATGGTACCTTGGAAATATCGATGAATTTCGCGTTTACGATAAAGCTTTAACTGCAACTGAAGTTAAAGCCCTATATGACGCAGAAGTTTCTCAGATTACCGAGTAATCTATACTTTTAAAAAAAGGGTAAGGGGTGATACCCTTCCCTTTTTTCCCTTTTTATTTCAATTATTGTTGTGCTCAATTTTATTGGCTTAAAAAATTTCCTGCTTTGATAAATTTTTCTAAATGGTAGTTAGTATCTACCGTCAACTTTCTTAAAAATGAAATTTCACCTTTTCTCTATTTTATTTTTTCTACTAGTGATTTTTTGCCAATGCAAAAAGGATGATGCTATAATTAGAATTGGCAATGTAAATGTTGATTCTGTGCTAATAGATGGTATTAAAGTAGCTGACAATGGCAGTTTATATAATGTATGTTTCCAACCCAAAATTCAAGTTTTTTTCAGCAACACGGTTGATAGTACAAAGCTTAACACTAATGATATTTATTTTTCTAGCAATCTTTTCGATAACTACTCCTATAAGTTCTCAAGTAATGTAAAATCTCTTATTCTTTGGTCAAATGAAACCTTACCACCCCTAACAGTTTTTCGGTTTACCATTATTCAAGGAAAAAATTTGGGTGGCAATATTATTAACGGGTTTAAAGCCAAGTTTTATACCAGGGTCGATTCATCCGAGAAGTTTCCTTTTATTCCCGACGATGACCTGCTTACGCTTATCCAGCAACAAACTTTCCGCTACTTCTGGGATTTTGGCCACCCATCATGTGGAATGGCTAGGGAAAGGGATAACTCAGGCGATATTGTTACCATTGGTGGTAGCGGATTTGGACTTATGGCCATTCCTGTTGCCATCGAAAGAGGTTTTATTACCCGTTCCGAAGGTATAGAGCGAATTGCCACTATGGTCAATTTCTTAAAAAATGCCGACAGGTTTCATGGCGCATGGGCACACTGGTACAACGGTGCTACAGGACATGTTGTTCCTTTTAGCACCTATGATAATGGTGGTGACCTGGTGGAAACATCCTATATGGCACAGGCGCTGCTAACAGTCAGGCAGTATCTTAGCGCTGCCGACCCTGCTGAAGCTGAGCTTATCAACAATATAAACCTGCTGCTCGATGGAATAGAGTGGAGCTGGTACAACCGCGATAACCTGAACATGCTCTCCTGGCACTGGTCGCCCAACTATGGGTGGGCTATGAACATGTTTGTGAGGGGATGGAACGAGGCGCTGATAACCTACATCATGGCCGCTACCTCTAGTACATTTCCCATATCTGCAGAGGTTTACCATAATGGCTGGGCTGGGAACGGGGCTATAGTTAACGGTAGGTCGTTTTATGGATACACCCTGCCGCTGGGTCATGACTATGGCGGGCCGCTCTTCTTTGCCCAGTACTCTTTTCTGGGGCTGAATCCGCAAAACTTAAGCGACCAGTACGCCAGCTACTGGACTCAGAACGTTAACCATACGCTCATAAACCGTCAGTACTGCATTACAAACCCTAGAGGTTACCTGCTCTACAGCCCTGATTGCTGGGGCTTAACCGCCTCGGACGACAACAACGGCTATGGCGCTCACGAACCATTGAATGATAACGGAACCATCACCCCTACCGCTGCACTGTCGTCAATGCCCTATACTCCCGAGGAATCCATGAGGGTGGCTAGATTTCTATACTACACTTTAGGCGACAAGCTATGGGGAGACTACGGTTTTTACGATGCTTTTAACCCCACTGCCGGGTGGTGGGGAAAGTCGTACCTGGCTATAGATCAGGGACCGATCATCATCATGATTGAAAATTACCGAACCGGGCTGTGCTGGAACCTGTTTATGTCTGCCCCGGAGGTGGATGGTGCACTCAGCAAGCTTGGTTTTTCACACTAAAATTGTTTAAAGATCATGCGTATTAGGAAGCTATCTGAAATTACACTTGCTGCCATTATGAGCTATACCATACTTTCATGCAGTAAGACAACCATGCCATACTCCGATGTGGTTGACCAGAAGGTTGACTCTATTCTGATGCTGATGACTCTTGAGGAAAAAATCGGACAGCTAAACCTGGTTACCAGCGATATGGATGTTACTGGTCCATTCATTCGTAAGGGGTATGAGGAGGATATTGCAAAGGGTAGAGTTGGGGCCATATTTAATGCCTATGGCGCAGGCTACACCCGTAAACTTCAGGAGCTGGCTGTTAATAATACCAGGCTCCGCATTCCGTTACTCTTTGGCTACGATGTGATTCATGGCCACAAAACCATATTCCCAGTTCCCATAGGCGAGGCCTCCAGCTGGGATTTAGAGGCCATTGAGCGTTCGGCTCGGGTAGCTGCCGAGGAGGCTTCGGCTCAAGGCCTACACTGGACTTTTGCCCCCATGTGCGACATTGCCCGCGACCCGCGATGGGGGAGGGTTGTTGAGGGTTCGGGCGAGGATCCCCTGCTTGGATCACTCATAGCTCAGGCAAGGGTTAGAGGTTTTCAGGGAACCGACTTAAGTCAAACCAACACTATACTTGCTTGCGTGAAGCATTTTGCTGCTTATGGTGCAGCTCAGGCTGGCCGCGACTACCATAGCGTTGATATGAGCGAACGACAGCTGCGTGAAGTTTACCTACCGCCATATAAGGCTGCTATTGATGCCGGCGCACTTTCGGTTATGTCCTCATTCAACGACCTTAATGGCATCCCCGCCACAGCCAGTAAATACCTTATGACTGATATCCTCCGAAATGAGTGGGGTTTTCAGGGATTTGTGGTAACCGACTACACCTCAATTATGGAGCTGCTCCACCATGGAGTTGCGGCCGATACCCTCGATGCAGCCCGCCTGGCTCTCAATGCCGGAATTGATATGGATATGCAGTCGGGATTCTACAACAGCGCCTTGTTGAAGCTCTTAAATGAAAAGAAAATCAACGAGGAGCAAATCAACCAGGCAGTTAGAAGGATTCTACGAATCAAATTCTTACTTGGTTTGTTCGACGACCCCTACCGGTACTGCTCTATCTCCAGGGAAAAGGAGACCCTTTTAAGTAATGATAACCTGTTGGCAGCTAGGGATATGGCTAAAAAATCCATTGTGCTGCTGAAAAACCAAAATAATCTGTTGCCACTCGACAAGAATATTAAAACCATAGCGGTGGTTGGTCCCCTTGCTAACAGCCAAAGGGATATGATGGGCAGCTGGTCGGCTGCAGGTGACTGGCCAAATTCGGTTACCCTTCTTGAGGGCATTAAGAACAAGATACCAGGTTCACAAATTCTATACGCACAAGGCTGTGCTATAGACGATTCCAACACCGGTATGATTGATGAGGCCGTTAAAATTGCTAAACGTGCCGATGTTGTTATACTGGCAGTGGGAGAGGCTGCATGGATGACCGGTGAGGCCTCCAGCCGCGCCAGTCTTGACCTTCCAGGTGTTCAGCAGGAACTGGTTGAAAGGATTTACAGCACCGGCAAGCCTATTGTGGCTGTGCTGATGAACGGAAGACCCCTCACAATCGGCTGGATAGACCAGCACATACCCTCAATTCTGGAAACATGGTTTCTTGGAACTCAGGCCGGTAACGCCATTGCCGATGTCATATTTGGCGACTACAACCCTTCTGGTAAGCTTCCCATTACCTTCCCGCGTTCGGTTGGACAAATCCCCATTTACTACTCCATGCGAAGCACCGGTCGCCCTTTCGATGCAAACAATAAGTACACCTCAAAGTACCTCGACGAAAGCAACGATCCGCTCTACCCTTTTGGCTACGGATTAAGCTACACAACCTTCGATTACGGGGAGGTTGAGTTAAGCTCCAGTGAAATTACCGAGACCGATACTCTTGACATATCCGTAAGTGTTACGAATACCGGGAAGTACTATGGTCGAGAGATGGTGCAGCTCTACATTCATGATAATGTAGCCTCGGTTGCCCCACCCGTAAAGCTTCTTAAGCAATTTCAATTTGTTGACCTTAAACCCGGTGAGAGTAAAAAAATGGTATTCAAGCTTACCGTAAACGACTTAATGTTCTACCGGGATGATATGTCCTACGGATTTGAAAAGGGACAATTCACTGTTTATATTGGTGGTAATTCGCGTGATGTAAGGACAGCGTTTTTTTCTTTAAATTAGAGTTTGTTTTAGGTTTGGTTTGGAGAATAGGTGGAAGTATATTCCACCTAATCTTTTATTAGTGAATGGAGTAAGTGGGGTGAGCTATTTTACTACATTTTTTGAGATGGATTAGTTCGTGGTGAATGCAGCTGTTGATTGAGTATTTCACCATTTATCCAGGCACTCTACGAAGTTAAGCTCCCACTTGTCAAGGTCAAGGGCAACCAGGTAGCCGGTACCGGGGAAAAGCATCCCCCTGTACACACAACCGGCATCCAACCCAAAAATTCGCCTGTTGGGCTGCTTGAGTTTGTCGGCTATCACATCTAGCGCTTCGGGGGTATGCCCATGTATTATCCTGTAATCCTGCATAAAATCGTTTGGGGCATCGTCAAGCCTGCTCCAGAGCATGGCTTCTGTATCCTCCAGGGGATTGGCTGCGGTAGTGTTCAGCCCGCCATGTACAAGAATGTACTTATCGTCAACGATGAAGTATTGCTTTAGCGAGGTGAAAAAGTCCAAATGTGCTTTAGGAAGAAAGCCCAAATGACCATCATCATCAAAACCAAACATTTTAACGTAGCTTTTAATGGTGGCTTGACCCGAGTTGGCCTGCCAAAGGCATAGCTCCGACTCTCCCTTTACCGAGTCAAGCATCATCTGCTCGTGGTTTCCAATAAGGCAGCTGATGGTGTAGCCCGATCTCATTAACCCAATGATGTACTCCACTACTGCCGAGCTATCGGGGCCCCTATCAATGTAATCGCCCAGGAAGAAAAGCCTGTCCTGTAGCGATACCTTTAGCTTTCCTTCAATAAGCATCCTAAGGGTTTGTATGCAACCGTGAATATCGGAAATGATGTAGGTGGCCATGGAAGTAATATTCTATTCAAATGTACACGACATTTTTTTAACATGCTGATGAATTTTTAAATTATTGAATGATTTTTTGGTCTGAAGCAGATAAGGCTTATTTTTAACTAGTTTTTACCAGCTTCAACCATGTTTTCAGAGTGATATTTTCATTTTTAGGATTTAGAAAACTTTTTAGTCGGGTGCTATTTAGAATCGTTTTAAATTGTAGCGCTGTAAAACAAAAATGGATAATGGTATATAAAGAAGTTTATTTTTGTAGCTGTTATTATTTATTTAGAAATGCCTTCAGGAAATAATGTAGTTGAGCATCTGGGACGTGTTGATGCCATAACAAATAACGACATCCGGGTTGTTATAACCAGCCAGTCTGCATGCGAGTCGTGCCATGCCCGGGGCGCATGTCTGGCTTCGGAAAGCAAGGAAAAGTTTATTGTAGTTACTATACCCAACCATAATTTTATTGTAGGCGAACCTGTTAAGGTTCTACTTAAGGAATCCTTAGGATTTCGTGCCCTTTTTTTGGGTTATGTTCTTCCATTGCTTGTTGTTCTCACAACCCTTTTCACGCTGAGCGCAGCCGGTATGTCCGAAAAGGACGCCGGTTTACTTTCGCTGGCAGTCTTGGCTCCCTACTACCTTGGGCTTTATATTTTTAGAAAGAAGATTGCAAGGAAGTTTGAATTTGGAATTGAAAAAATTTCATAATAAAAACATCGTATGAGTTCAGTTCTTACTACGTCTATTTTAATGCTCACGATTTTGGGGGTTGTTTTAGCCGTAATCCTTTATGTTGTTGCGCAAAAGTTTAAGGTAGAAGAAGATCCCAGGATTGATGAGGTTGAAGCCCTGCTGCCAGGTGCCAACTGCGGCGGATGTGGTTATCCCGGGTGCAGGGGGTTGGCCGATGCGCTTGTTAAGGCAGACGATATCAGCGCGATCTTTTGCCCTGTTGGCGGTAACGAAACCATGAGAAAGGTGGCTGCCATACTTGGTAAAGCAGTTGAGGACAAGGATCCGCAAATTGCCGTAGTGCGTTGTTCGGGAAGCCCCCAAAACAGGACGCGAGTTGTAGAGTATAACGGAATATCTTCTTGCAAATTTGCCTCCACACTTTACAGCGGCGATACGGGTTGCCAATTCGGATGCTTAGGTCTTGGCGACTGTGTTGCGGTTTGCAAGTTTGATGCCATCTATATTGACCCCGTTTCCCTTCTTCCGGTTATAGACGAGGAGAAGTGCACTGCTTGTGGGGCATGCGTAAAGGCATGTCCAAAATTACTTATAGAGCTGCGGAAAAAGGGGCCAAAGGGCAAGCGAATTTTCGTGTCGTGCATGAATACCGACAAGGGTGGTGTTGCACGTAAGTACTGCAGCGTTGCATGCATTGGGTGTTTCAAGTGCGTGAAGGTTTGCCCTTACGAGGCCATCACCCTGGAGAATAACCTGGCCTACATTGATGCCAACAAGTGCAAGCTTTGCAGGAAGTGCGTGGAAGAATGCCCAACCGATTCCATTTTGGAGGTAAACTTCCCTCCACGCAAGCCGAAGGTTGAGGAACAAGCCCAGAACGCAGTAACCAGCTAGCATAAGCCATATCAAACTTAATTTTAAAAAAAATTGCTAAACGTGTTGAAAACATTTAAAAAGGGGGGAGTTCATCCACCTGAAAATAAGATTTCAGCAGCTCAACCGGTTGAGGTTTTGCCTCTTCCGGCTAAAGTCATCATTCCTCTGTCGCAGCATATAGGTGCCCCGGCAGAGGCGATGGTAGCCAAAGGCGATAGGGTAAAAACCGGACAACTCATAGCCAAAAGCGCTGGCTTTGTGTCGGCCAATATCCATTCAACTGTTTCAGGAATAGTAGAGTCCCTTGAACCCGTGATGGATAGTTCAGGCTATAAACGGCCTGCCATAACCATCAACGTTGAGGGAGATGATTGGGAGCCTTCAGTTGACCGTTCTCCCAACTTAAAGAAGGAAATAACCCTTTCGGCTCAGGATATTATAAAAAAAATAGCGGAGGCCGGTATTGTGGGCCTTGGCGGTGCAACATTTCCAACCCATGTAAAGCTTTCCGTTCCCGCAGGCAAGAAGGCTGAAATGCTGGTGATTAATGGTGTTGAGTGTGAACCCTTTCTTACCTCTGATCATAGGCTGATGCTCGAGAAAGGCCACGAGCTTATGATTGGCATTCAGATTTTGATGAAAGCTCTGAATGTGCCTAAGGCTATGGTTGGTATTGAGGCGAATAAGCCCGATGCTGTATCCCATCTCCAATCACTGGCCAAGTCATACAGCGGAATAGAGGTTCAACCTCTAAAGGTGAAGTACCCTCAGGGTGGCGAAAAACAGCTTATTAAGGCGCTTACCGGCCGTGAGGTTCCTTCGGGTGGATTGCCAATTGATATAGGTGCAGTTGTTCATAACGTGGGCACAGCCCTTGCCGTTTACGAGGCGGTGCAGAAAAATAAGCCGCTGGTTGAGCGCATTGTTACCGTTACGGGTAAAAATCTTGCCCATCCATCAAACTTTTTGGTAAGAATTGGAACGCCAGTTTCGGCACTGATCGCCGCTGCAGGTGGCCTACCAGATGATACAGGTAAGGTGGTGAGCGGTGGCCCCATGATGGGAAAGGCAGTTAGCTCCATTGATGTGCCCGTTACGAAAGGAACTTCGGGAATATTGGTAATTCCTGCTGCCGAATCAAAACGTAAACCCGAAGGTGTTTGCATTAGGTGTGCCAAGTGCGTTTCTGTTTGCCCTATGGGGTTGGAGCCCTACTTGCTTTACCGGCTGGGGCAGCGAATGCAGTATAGCCAAATGGAGGTAGAGCGTGTGCTCGATTGCATGGAGTGCGGTTCTTGCAGCTTTGAGTGTCCGGCTAACTTGTTTTTGCTCGACTTTATCAGGCTAGGCAAGGTTGAGGTAGGCAAAATTGTTAGGGAGCGGAAAAATTAACATTTAAAGTATATACTGACAGTAACCTTTTAAACGAATGGATAATCGTTTTGTAGTTTCACCATCGCCCCATGTGCATAGCGGCAAATCGACCAGCCAGCTGATGCTGAATGTGGTTTTAGCGCTGATGCCGGCGTTTGCCGTTTCCATTTACTACTTTGGCGTGGGAGCCATAATTGTTACTCTAATATCGGTTCTTTCGTGCGTGCTATTCGAGTACCTGATTCAGAAGTTTATTTTCAAGGTTAAGCCGACAATATGCGATTGCTCTGCGGTTGTAACGGGTTTGCTGCTGGCATTTAACGTTCCGAGCAATCTGCCGTGGTACATTATAGTGCTGGGAAGCCTCTTTGCAATTGGCGTTGCCAAGATGAGCTTCGGAGGGCTGGGCAATAATATTTTCAACCCGGCCATAGCCGCACGAATTTTCCTGCTGATATCCTTTCCGGTGCAAATGACCAGCTGGCCGCTACCGGTTACCTCTCGTTTACAGTATATTGATGCTATTACCGGTCCAACCCCTTTGGCTATTATTAAGGAGGGGGTTAAGAATGGCCAAACCATTTCGCAAATGGCCGACAGCATTCCTTCCCACATGCAGCTTTTCATGGGCTTGATGGGTGGCTCGTTGGGGGAGATTGCTGCTTTCGCCTTGCTTATTGGGTTTGCATGGCTTCTCATTACCCGCGTAATTACCTGGCATATTCCGGTATCAATTTTTACTACCATTTTCGTATTCACAGGAATTTTATGGCTTATCAACCCCGGTATCTATGCCGACCCGGTTTTCCACCTCCTTACCGGTGGTGTGATGCTGGGGGCTATATTCATGGCCACCGACTATGTTACCTCACCCATGCATCCCAAAGGCATGTGGATATACGGAATAGGTATTGGCGCGCTTACTGTGATAATAAGGGTTTGGGGCTCGTACCCTGAGGGAGTTTCGTTTGCCATTCTGATTATGAACGCTTTCGTACCCCTTATCAACCGATTCGTAAAGCCAAAACGTTTTGGTGCAGCAGCAATAAGCGGTAAATAGCATGTAAAACTTAAACATCAAAATATGTCCGGTGTAGAATCATCATTTAAGAATATGACCATTTCCCTGCTGGCGATTACCCTTGTTGCATCTGCCGGATTGGGGCTGGTTTATAAATCAACCAAGGATCCTATTGCAGCCGCTCAGGTGGCTAAGGTGAACAACGCTATTAAGGCGGTTGTTCCCGAATTTGACAACCAACCATCCAACGAAGCATACACTGTAAAGGCCGATGGTGATGATTTGTTTTTCTATCCCGCCTCCAAGAATGGCCAGCTTGTGGGCGTAGCGGTTAAAACATTCAGCAACAATGGCTTTGGTGGAAGAATTGAGCTGATGGTCGGCTTTTTACCCGATGGAACCATCAACAAGATTACTGTAATTTCTCACAAGGAAACTCCCGGTTTGGGTGATAAGATAGACCCAGGAAAGTCCGATTTTTCCGTTCAATTCGAGGGTAAAAATCCGGAAACTTTCAAGGTTATGGTGAAGAAGGATGGGGGCGACGTTGATGCCATAACTGCTTCAACCATCTCGTCCAGAGCCTTTTGCGATGCAGTTAACCGCGCCTACAAAGCTTTTAAGGAAGGGGGTAGAAAATGAGCGCATGGAGCAACCTTACGAGGGGTATTATCAGGGAAAACCCAACCTTTGTAATAGTGCTGGGGATGTGTCCCACCCTGGCCACCACCACTTCTGCTATTAACGGGCTAGGCATGGGGCTGGCCACCACCTTTGTGCTGTTGGGATCAAATGTTGTAATCTCCATGATTGCACGTTTTATCCCCGACAAGGTAAGAATTCCCTCCTACATTGTGGTAATTGCCACATTTGTTACTATAGTTGACCTGCTTATGCAAGCCTACACGCAGTCGCTCTATGAAACCCTGGGAATTTTTATACCTCTAATTGTGGTTAACTGCATTGTTCTGGGTCGTGCTGAGGCATTTGCCCGAAAGAATAGCGTGCTCGATTCAGCGATGGATGGGTTGGGAATGGGAATTGGATTCACCATGGCCCTTACGCTGTTGGGCTCAATTAGGGAAATGCTGGGAAACGGATCGCTGTTCAACTACAAGTTTATTCCGGGTGATGCCATTCTGGTTTTCATCCTTTCGCCGGGTGCATTTATTGCCCTGGCATACCTGATTGCCCTATTCAACAAGTTTGTTAAAAAGTAGGAGGCTGTTATGGAATACCTGATAATTATTATTGCTGCAATATTTGTCAATAACGTTGTACTGTCGCAATTTTTAGGAATTTGCCCATTCCTGGGGGTTTCATCAAAAATCAACACGTCAGTTGGAATGGGGGGAGCCGTGGTGTTTGTCATGGTGCTGTCAACCATTGTAACCTATCTCCTTCAGCAATACGTGTTAAACCCCTTGAACATAGGGTATATGCAAACCATTGTTTTCATTCTGGTTATTGCCGCCCTGGTTCAAATGGTGGAAATAATTCTAAAAAAGATTAGTCCTTCCCTATACCAGGCGCTGGGAATTTTCCTACCGCTCATTTCAACCAACTGTGCAGTGCTGGGAACAGCAATACTGGTCATAAAGCATAACTATAACCTGCTCGAAGGAGTTGTTTTTACGGCTGCAACCGCTGTCGGTTTTGGTTTTGCCCTGGTAATTATGGCCGGCATTCGCGAGCAGATGGAGCTTGCCAATATCCCTAAGGGTATGAAGGGAATTCCCATTGCGCTGCTTACAGCAGGAATTCTTTCGCTTGCATTCATGGGATTTGCCGGAATAGTCAAGTAGGGTGGCACAAGCTGCATTCCCTCGAACCCAATTTGGTTTAATGTTAAAGGTAAAAGCTTGGCATTGAGTGTCATTTAACTTCTGTTGCCCTTACCATTATTCCTAATGGCGCTGTGTGCTTCCTACCAGCCTATACCTGGCAAAACCAACCTGCAATTAAGCGGTACACTTTTCTAACATGGCAGGCAATCCGTTTTAAACCTTTTTTAACAGTTCAAATCATATTAAAACGTGCATCATGGACTACCTTAGCAGATTAAGTAGGGGGTAACCATGAGAACGGGTTTTATCGGGCAGCTTCTGAATTACTTACGATTTAGAGTTAACTGCAAACGGCGGGGGGGCTATGGGATACACTCTCCTTATGTTTACAGCCTCTATACCGAAACACTTAATGCCGATTCTAAAAACAACAAGGTCTTTGAGAGAATAGAGCAGTACCGAAAGGATTTAAGGAGATGTGGGTTAAGCATTGTACGCCAGAGGCTTGGCGATAATCCCGAAAATGGATTCCCTGGCGATAAGGTTAAGCTTGCCAGAATTGCCAGGAACGTTTCGGTTCCACCCCATTTGGGACGGTTGCTTTTCAGGTTATGCAGTAGGTTTAACCCCGAAATCATAGTGGAGCTGGGAACATCTGTGGGCATTAGCACGATGTACATGGCTGCAGCTAACCCCAATTCTAAGGTTTACACCATAGAGGGGGAGGAGTCTATCCTTGCAATAGCCCGGAATAGATTCAAGCAGATGGGTTTTACCAACATCGAACCCATTGCCGGCAACTTTGATGTTCAGCTACCCGAGCTCATAAAACGAATTAGCACTATTGATTTTGCCTTTATTGATGGCGATCACAATGGCAGAGCGCTCCTCCAAAATTTCAACCGGATGTTACCAAGGGTAGCTGACACTTCTGTTTTTGTGATTGATGATATTCGATGGAGCCCCGGCATGGAAGCTGCATGGAAGCAGATATGCAGCAACCCAAAGGTTACCATTTCTATCGACCTTTTCCGATGCGGAATACTGTTCTTTAGGACTGGAATTGCAAAGCAACATTTCCTGCTACGTTACGGCCCATACTAAATTTTAAACTTTGCACCCTAAATATTTATTATACATTTGTAGAACAACATAACGGAACAAAATTCAATGAGCAGCACCAACTTAATCACGCTGAATGAAATAAAAAAATTCTACCAGGTTGGTAGTGTTACGGTGAAGGCGCTAAAGGGCATAAATTTAACAATTGACCAAAACGAGTATGTGGCCATTATGGGGCCTTCGGGGTCTGGAAAATCAACCCTGATGAACATCCTCGGGTGTCTTGATACCCCAACCGATGGGACCTACATACTAAATGGAACCGACGTAAGCCGCCTTAGCGACGACGAGCTTGCCGATATTCGCAACAAGGAGATCGGTTTTGTTTTTCAGACCTTCAACCTGTTGCCCCGCTACACCTCTCTCGATAATGTTATTCTACCCCTTATTTACGCTGGAGTGCCAAAGCACGAACGTGTTGAGAAGGCTAAGCAGGTGCTTTACAACGTTGGGTTGGGGGATAGAATGGAGCATAAGCCCAACGAGTTATCTGGTGGGCAGCGTCAGCGGGTGGCAGTTGCCCGGGCGCTTGTTAACAACCCGTCCATCATTCTGGCCGATGAACCTACCGGCAACCTCGACTCCAAAACCTCCATAGACATCATGAACCTCTTTGAGGATATCTACTCGCAGGGTAATACCATAATTATTGTTACACATGAGGAGGACATTGCCCGTCATGCCCGCCGGATTGTGAGAATTCTTGACGGAATGATTGAGTCAGATGAGGTCAACCCCCATCCAACCCTGAGGCAAAAGGTTGTCCTTACAGAGCAGTAGCACAACATTCAACACTCCATGGTATAGCTAAATTCCTTGGACAGTCCTTTAATGCTGAACTCCTTTCATCAACCGATGAAAGGAGTTCAGCATTCTTGAGCCTTAAAGGATCGAGTTTGACTTCAACGTAACTTCCCTACTTAAGCCACCTGTCAAGCCAGCTTCTAAATTCCCTCTGCCAGAGTATTCCATTTTGAGGTTTTAGCACCCAGTGGTTCTCATCGGGGAAAAATATGAACTTGCTTGGAACGCCAAGTATTTGCGCAGCGTTGAATGCAGCCATTCCTTGTGTGTAGGGAATTCTGAAGTCGTTACCGCCGCTGATGATTAAAATTGGCGTATCCCAGCTTGTTACAAAGTTATGGGGGCTTTGTGCGTAGCTCTTCATGGCTACGGGATTGTTCTTTTCCCATGGTGCTCCGCCCATTTCCCATGTGTCAAAGAACATCTCCTCGGTGGTGAGGTACTCCATTTCGGAATGAAAAACACCGCAGTGGGCAATAAACGCTTTGAAGCGCTTGTTGTGGTTGCCTGCCAGCCAGAAAACAGAGTATCCACCATAGCTGGCCCCTACTGCACCCAGGCGGTTTTCGTCAACCCAAGGCTCTTTCTTTACCTCGTCAATTGCCGATAAAAGGTCTTTCATATCCTGACCACCGTGATTCTTGCTGATTTCATCGGTCCATTTCTGTCCAAAGGTAAGCGTGCCCCTTCGGCTTGGTGCCACAACCACGTATCCACCCGAGGCCATTATGGAAAAGTTCCAGCGGTAGCTCCAGAATTGGCTTACTGCGCTTTGTGGTCCGCCTTCGCAGTAGAGGAGTGCTGGATAACTTTTTGTGCTGTCGAAATCGGGAGGAAGAATTATCCAAGTGTGCACGAGCTTTCCATCGGTTGACTTTATCCATCTTTGCCTAACGGTGGGCATTTTTAGCTGGGAAAGCAGCTCCTGGTTGGTAAAGGAGAGCTCCACCTCTTCTCCATTTTGAGGGTTAATGGAGTATATTTCGACAGGTTTTACGATGGAAGCCTTGCTCCCTATCAACCTATCACCGGCAAGGGCAAAAGCATGATAGTCGTGCCACCCATGGGTAATTGCTACAGGTTTAGCGTCCTGCAAGGCTAACCTGTAAATCTGATAGGTTGCCTCAACTCCCGCTATAAAGTAAACCATATCTGAGCTGGCATTCCAGATTACGTTTGAAACAGAGTAGTCAAAATCACGGGTTAGGTAGGAAGTTTTTTTTGTTTGAAGGTCCATTACAAGAAGTCGATCCTTATCGGCCTCAAAACCGGCTCGTTCCATGGACAACCATGCGATTTTTTCCCCATCGGGCGAAAATACGGGTTGCTTATCGTAACCTGGCAATCCTTCGGTTAAGTTTTGGGTCTTTCCATTTCTTAGATCGTAGAGGTAGATGTCGGAGTTAGTGCTGAATGCGGCCTCTTTTCCTGTAAGTTTTTTACATGTGTAGGCAATTTGATTACCATCGGGGCTCCAGGCAATATCCTCCATACCATCAAATGGTTTTAGAGGGGTATCATAGGGCTCATTCGCCATAATGTCGATGATTTTTGATAAGGATTTTCCATCGAAGTTGGCCACCATGACATGGTTAAACAGGCTGTCCTCCCAGGTGTCCCAGTGGCGATACATTAGCGTGGTGTAGATTTGCCCGCTTGATTTGGGCAGGTCGGGGTAAATATCGGCAATTGAAGCTCCCACCTTTACATCACTTGTAAGGAGAATTTTTGAACCAGTAGGGGAGATGCTGAATCCGCTTATGTCGTTTTCAAATCCTTCAACCATGGAGGTTTTCTGGTTTTCAACATTCATCTGCCAGATTTGCGATTTACCACTTTCGGTTGCGAGGTAGGCCAGGTTAAGGCTATCCACCCATTGCAGGTTAAACTCAGAACCGTTTGTATGGGTAAGCTGGCGCTTTCCGGTGCCGTCGGTGTTCATGATGTAGATCTCCGAGTTACCCCTATTTTGATCAATAGAGTACCAGGCGGTTGTGTATGCAACTTTCTGTCCATCGGGCGACACGGCAAATTCGCCTATTCGGCCAAACGACCAAAGAATCTCTGGAGTAAGGGTGCTATCGGTTACTACAGGTTTAACAGGCCCAACTATAGCTTCATTATTTGGTTGCTGGGTTTTGCATGAGGCCAGTACGAGCGCTGGCAGCGCTAAAGCCATTAGAATCTTTTTAGTTTGCATTGCTTAGCTATTTTGGTATAGTTTACTAGGTAGAATTAGCTTTCTCACAAGGTTATACACCGATTTAAAGTCGAATACCCAGAATGGTTATATCGTCGCGCTGGGGTTCGCTACCTGTAAATTCATTAAACTCCTGTAGCAAGACGGATGAAATTTCTTCCATGGGTTTCTCAATATTGGCGAGAAGGTAGGTTTGAAACCGTGCGGTGGTAAACTTGCGTTTTGAGGAGTTATTCTGATCGGTTAGCCCGTCGGTGTACATGATAATCATGTCTCCTTTGTGCATGGGAACTCTCCAGTTTGTAAATTCCAGATCCACATCAGGGAGCAGGCCGCCTATGGACTTTCTATTACCCTTAAGGGTTTGTATTCTGTTTTCAGCCTTGCTATAGCAGAAAATTGGCCTGTTAGCGCCAGCAAAAGTAACGGAAAACATATCGTTTGGCTTGCTTTCAATTAAGCAAAGGGCTATATCCATGCCGTCGAAGCTCTCGCTGACATTTTGGTGGAGTGCCACCTTGATGGAAGCGCTTAGCTCGGTGAGGATATCTGCAGGGTTGTAGATTTTTTTCTCGTTTACAATTTCGCTCAGCAGCCTGCTGCCAATTAACGACATGAATGCTCCCGGAACCCCATGCCCGGTGCAGTCCACCACAGCAATAAAAATTTTTTCGTTTGGGTTGCTTTTAGGGCCAGCATGGGATATCCAGTAAAAATCGCCCGAGACCAGCTCCTTAGGCTTATAAATTAGGAAATGCTCAAAAATATTTCCCAGCGATTGGGATAAATCGGGAAGAATGGCCTGCTGAATGGTCTGGGCATATATAATGCTATCGTTGATGTGGCGGTTGTGTTCCTCCAGCTCATCCCGCTGGGTAAGGATTTCCTCCTTTTGCCGTTGTAGCTCGACGTTCTTTTCAATAAGGGCCTGTTCGGATTTCGAGAGCTCTAAGGTTCTTTCGTCAACCAGCTGCTGGAGTTTAATGTTTGAGTTTCTAAGCAGCTGGGTATTAATTCTGATGGATAGCCAGATAATTAGCAAAAGTGCAACTACATAGCCAGTAATTGCCCACCACTGGAGGTAGAGAGGTTTTTGAATGGTGAATTGGAATGTTTCGGCAGGACTTTCAATGTTAAAGAGGTTTTTTGCCTTAACGTTGAACTGGTATGTGCCAAAGGGCAGATTGGTGTACTCCTTTCTCTGGTTGGGTTGCCAATCACTCCATGTTTTATCAAATCCTACCAGCATGTAGGAGTATAAGAGTTTTTGCTGCTGACCGAAGAACGGAGCAGAGTAGGTGAATGTTAAGGAGTTGTTTCTGTAAGGAAGTGTTGTGGATTTTACTTCGTTGTAGGGGAGGCTTGTAGGAAATGTTATCCCCTCATTCCCATCGTAGTAAACCCCGTTAAATAGTATGTGGTCAGGACCGGCCGAAACCTGCCTAATGAGAACCCTAAATATCGGATTTTTTAAATTTCCGGCGTCCTCATCGAAACGGAAAAGCCCATCGGTACAAGCTATCCAAACAACCTTATTATTATCTTCGGGAAAAATATCGTAGAAAATAGTTTCGGGGATGGTTCTGAATTGGGCAGGTTCCCTGCGGTAAATATTCTTTGGATATTTAACAGCGCGCTCAAGCCATCGGTTTGCAGAAAAATTGTATGCCTCAAACCAAATGTTACCGTTTTGGTCCTGGTTAAGTATTCGTAACCCGGTTGTTCCATTGGCAAATTCCAACCCTAGGGAGGAGTCGGGTTCAAACATGTTACTCTGGTGGCTGAATTTTGAAAGTCCACACTCGGCAGAAGCTTTTACTTCTCCATCAATCATAACCACAGCAATATCGTCGTACCTTGGATTGAATGGGAGGGTGTAAAGAATAGGTTTTTCCGAGACCAGCTGGTAGGGGTTAACCATATCAACGTAGTTGATACCCTTGTACCGTTCAGAGTACCATAGGTCTCCGTTTAAATCTTCTGCCAGGGAGTAAACCTCCCCCTTAGTTCCGGTCAGCTCCCCCAAAAATTTGAACCGTCCGTTGTTTTCTGCTATTACACCGACACCTTCGCGTAACCCAACGTAGGTTATTTTCGGGTACAGCTTCGATTGGAGAAGGCAGTAGGAATGGTACTTCCCATTTTCAATTAGTGTCGCCTTTCCTCCTTCTACCTGAAAAATTCCACTTGAGGTGGTGGCAAGCAAGGCCTCATCGCCATTCATTGTGTGTATGGTTCGCAGCTTCCATGATAAATCGGATAAACCCGTAACCTGCTCTATCCTGCCGTTGCTAAACCAGAAAATACCAACGTTGGTGGTGAAGTAGATGTGGTTTTTAAAACGGACAACCGATTGTAGAACGCCCTTAATTCCATCGTTTTCAGTCCAGCTGGTAAGCTGGGAGAAAATGGGTGTGTAGGATATCCCGTTGTTTAGTGCAATCCAAAGATTTTTTTGGTTATCCATGTATAGATACCATGCAGTATTATCCTGTAGGCCAACCGAAGTGTCAATGCGTCTGGTTATGTTGCCTGTAGTATCAATAAATACCACTCCACCGCTGTAGGTTGAAATGGCAAAGGTATTATCATCTAGTTTAAGCCCTGCATACACCTTGGAGGATGCGAAAAAATTATCGTCAGAAGTGGAAAATTTAACAATAGCAGGCTTTGTATATCCGGTGAAATTTGGGTCTAGAGCTTGCCTGCTGAGCAGGTAAAAGCCATCGTTTTGAGTGCAAATCAGAAAGTATTTTTGGTTGAATGGGAGTATTGCGTATATAAGCTGCGGGGCAAAGTAATCTCCTCCCGGAACTAGGCGCAGGGAGTCATTGCTCAGGTAGCAAAGCCCATAGTCGCGCTGGTGGATAAACAACACACCATCGGTAAGGTAGGAGCGGTGAAACTGTGTTTTTGGCGACCATTCCGAAACGGTTAAATCCTTGTTTAACCTGAATAGAGTAGTAAAAGATGAAAAGTAAATTGATGAATCGCTGGCGTAGAGCTGACGAATCATTCCAAGGGGCTTGGCCGTTTCGGGTATATGCTGGGAAAGGGAATGGAAGCTTAGGGTATTGGTCGAATCGGCTGCAAGGTATCCAAATTCATCCTGACCACCAACCCAAATTCTTCCGTTTTTGTCAGTATCAAGGCAGCGTGCTAGTGCTCCATTAATTGAAATATGTCGCCACTCGCTCCCATCATACTCTATAACCCCAACGTTGTTGGCAATGTATATTAGCCCCCGGTTATCCTGCGTTATTGCCCAGCTTTGAGCATGCCCATTATACTCCCTATGGTGAAAGTTCATCACCGGAAACCTTCCGGTGGTCTGTGCCCAAATGGCATTAACCTGAGATATCAGAACCAGAAGCAGTATAAAACTTGTACGAAGTAAATCCCTTTTTTTTGCCATGCTTCTCCCTACTGCAAGTCCCACTTTGAATTTACTTTCAAATATATTGTTTTATTCAAATATTTTATTTAAAAATGGCGATGAGCGCTAAATATATTTATTATAAGGGATTCATGCCACCGTAACATAGTTCAAAATGAATGAGTGCATTAAGGCAACCATCCGGAAGGTTGGAAGTATTGAGGAGCGATGGTTGCATATTACGCTTGCCACGGGTGCCATGTTTTTCCCGTGCTGGAACTTGTTTTGGCAAAGAGATGGAATGTGACAATCTGCTAAAAAACAGCGTATTGACGGCTTAGAAGAATTTGTACTCGTACCGGTACACAACCCTAAAGTTATAGTCGGAGTAGTAGGTGTCAACTTCGTCAACTATTCCCTTGCTATCCAGCTTGTAGTTACGGTGTGAGTAATCGGTAGCGTTATCCTCATACCATTTTTCCTCCACAATATTTCCTTGCCCATCATACTTATATGAGCTGTAGAGTAGCCTGGTATTGTTTGGTTTAATCAGGTAGGTTTCAATGAGCTGATTTTGTCCATCGTAAACATAGCTGTAGCTTGCCCTAAGCTCGCCGGCGTAGTACTCCGACTTGGAAATGGGAAGGTTGTTGGCGTTGTAGGTAAATACGGTACGGGCGAGTTCCTTCCCATCGCCCGAGGTGTTTTTCTCGTCGAGTAGATTTCCGGCGGAGTCGTACTTTCTTTCGGTTATTTTGCTGAGGGTGCCAACGGGTTTAAATATTGAAATTTTGGTGTTGTTACCGTTATGCTCGTATATCCATTTTTCTTCTACCTGGTTGGCAGCGTTGTAGCGTATAATTTCTTTTTGCTTGCCGTTGGGAAAATAGCTGTAGGCAATACGGTAAGTGGTTCTTCCATCAAAACCAAGTTCTGAGGCTTTATTCCCATTCTTATCGTAGGTAAATACCTGTCTGAATGCCAGCTCAATTCCCTTTTGACGGTAGTCTTGGTATTGGAGGTATTCTATTTTACGGTTTTGGTTGTCGTACTTGTAGGTGTGGCGCGACGAAACGGAACCGTTTTGCTTGTAGTTGATTATTTCAACTTCATTCCCATTCTTGTCGTAGTTGGTTACTACGGTTACGTAGCCTTTGGGGTCAACCTTGTCCTTGTTAAATTTATGAGTCCACTGTGAAACGGAGGCAATTTTGTTTTTCTGAATTTTCTCACGACTCATGAGCTCACTCCGTGACTGGGCGAGTACGATAGTGCAGGTTGTTGCCAGACAGAGGGTTGCTAAATATCTTTTCATTATGAACATTATTGAGTCAAAAGGACTAAAATTTTGGGAAAGGATACCAGCTTAAAAAGAAGTCAGTTAAGGTAAGTAAGTAATTTTCCACAAAGATATTCAAAAATTTATCAATTTTCATACCGAAGTTTTATACCGATGGTTATCCCGTGCAGGTTGAGCAAGAATTTTGATGTCGTAATCGGCCTACCGGATTACGGTTATGATAAGCTACTGCAAAGGGTTGGTTTATAGGTTTTCGTCGTTGTCGTCCTCATCAATTTCAATGGGGATGGTTACGGCCAGGATAAAGAAGTGGCGGTTATTCTCATATGGGACAAAGTGGTAGTATAGCTTTCGCTTTGATTTGCGGGCAATGTCAATTAGACCTAATCCAGCGCCCCCTTTTTCGGTAAGCTCACCGCCAATCATTTGTTGAAGAAATAAACTTTTAAGCTCGGTGGGGGAAGCGTTGTTTAGGCTGATAAGGCGTTCCTCCAGGGGTGCCATTTTATCGTTCCGAATTAGGTTCCCCGTTACAATGAAAAAAGAATCCTTTTCCCTTCCTACCACAAACAACCCGTTTCCTATTTGCCTTTCCTTTTCGTCATAGTCGTCGGAGTGCTTGGTGATGTTTTGAAGACATTCTATCATGATGTGGAAAACCCGCTTACGTATTGACGTGGGGACATCCATATCGGAGATTTTACGGTTGGCCATAAAGGCAAACGAACGCATAATCTGGTGGTTCATCTCACCCTTATATATAAGGGGAAAACCACTAGAGGCAATTTCGCTTGCCAGGGTAGATTTTATGAAATAAATGATGTTATCCATTCAGGAAAATGAAGGTTGAAGATATGAAATTTCTTCATTTCAATTCATCTCTTGGTAGGTAAATATAGGTAAATAATTTATGAATACTATAAATTATTGGATAAAACGCTCATTTTATCCAACGAAAAATTTATCCAACGAATACTTCGATAATTGTACATGTAGAAACAGGTTGTAGGCTGATATTTTTTATTTCTGCAGGAATAAGCATGGTTTCGCCTGTTGCTATTTTTTCTTTTCCATTGGGATAGTTTACCAGGACATCGCCTGCGAGGCAGATGTACAGCACAAAGGAGTCTATCATGAAGTAATCCCTTTTAAGGGGTTGGGTAAGGGTTAGCTTGTTTACGGTAAAGTAGGGGCAGCTGGCAAGCTCTATGGGAGTGTTAAGGCTTTCAGTAATATTTCTTTTGGGGTTTGAAACCTTGCTAAAATCAATGGCATCCAAAGCCAGGCTGGTGTGAAGTTCACGAGGTTTCCCAGTCTCGTCTAGCCTGTCCCAATCATAAATTCGATAGGTAATATCGGATGTTTGCTGTATTTCGAGTAGCAAAACACCCCGCCCAATAGCGTGAACTCTACCTGCAGGAATGTAGTAAACATCCCCTGCAAGGGCTGTTTCCACGTTGAGGAGGTCGGTAAGTTTCCCAGTCGATAGGCTCTCCAGGTACTCCTCTCGTGTAACATCCCGGTTAAATCCGGTAATGATTTTAGCGCCAGGATCGGCATCTATCACATACCACATCTCGGTTTTCCCGTAGGCATGGTGCCGTTCTCTTGCCAGCTCGTCGTTTGGGTGTACCTGGATGGATAGGTTGTCGGAGGCGTCAATGAACTTTACCAGGAGCGGAAGCTCTATCCCAAACTTTTCATAAACCGAATTGCCTACCAGATCCCCCATGTATATTTCAACCAGCTCCTCCAGGTTGTTCCCCTCCAGGAAGCCGTTGGCTATTACCGAAATATTATCGCCAACTGCCGATACTTCCCAACTCTCGCCACAATTTGAAATATTCTTGGGAATGTTTTTGTTTAGCCTTTGCCGAAGCTTGTTACCGCCCCATATTCTAGGCTTGAATATCGGTTTAAACCTGAGTGGATACAAACCCTTGTTCTCCATGATGAAAGTTTTCCTATTCGATTACAAATTAATTGAAAATTTTTAACTTCGTTAGTTTACCTTTGTCTATTATTTATTAACAGCCATCGTATGCTTATTGTTGGAATAGCCGGCGGGACAGGATCTGGAAAAACAACCGTTGTCAACCGTATTATAGACCTGTTGCCTAAGGGCGAAGTGGTTGTTCTGCCCCAGGACGCATACTATCGTGATAGCTCACATTTGCCCTTGGAGCAAAGGCAGGAGATAAATTTTGATCATCCCGATTCCATTGAGTTTGAGCTGCTGGTAGAACATGTAAAATTGCTAAAGGAGGGCAAGGCAGTTGAGCAGCCCATTTACTCCTACCTAACCTGCACCAGAGCCAAGGAAACCATCACCATTAAACCACGCCACGTGGTAATCATTGAGGGTATATTGATTTTTACCTGCCCCGAACTTCGCAACCTGCTGGATATTAAGGTTTTTGTTGATGCCGATGCCGACGATCGCCTTTCGCGTGTTATTGCACGGGATATTGTGGAGCGTGGGCGCTCGGTAAACAAGGTGCTCGATCGGTACGAGAAAACAGTTAAACCCATGCATCTTCAGTTTATTGAGCCCACCAAGCGGTATGCCGATATCATTGTGCCACAGGGAGGGAATAATGCAGTTGCTATTAGCATTCTTGCTTCCATTATCGAGAAGACTCTTAGGAATCATAATCTTGTGTAGCCATGCTTAAAGATGTTTCTCCGGAAAATATTCTTTTCCTCGACATCGAAACGGTACCGGCCTATCCGGCCTATACCGATTTGCCCGAAGCTGACCGTAAACTCTGGGATAAAAAGGCAGCTCAGCTGGTTAAGGATCATGAAACTGCAGCCGATATTTACGGAAGGGCCGGAATTTATGCCGAGTTTGGAAAAATTATTTGCATATCAACTGGTCTGGTCGTCTCAAAAGCAGAGGAGCGATTCTTTAGGATTAAATCATTTTTTGGTATCGATGAGAAAATCCTACTCGCCGATTTTGCCGAAATGCTTAGCCGGTTTGAAAAGCGTAAGGATGTTAACCTATGCGCCCACAACGGTAAGGAATTTGATTTTCCCTATATAGCCCGTCGGATGCTTGTTAACGACATTAGAATTCCCGACATACTCGACGTGTCGGGCAAAAAACCATGGGAGGTTAGGTTTCTTGATACCATGGAGCTGTGGAAGTTTGGCGACAACAAGCACTACACGTCGCTTAACCTTTTAACCCATATCTTTGGAATTCCTTCACCAAAGGATGATATTGACGGCAGTCAGGTTGCCGAGTGTTACTATCTTCAGAACGATCTGAACCGGATAGCCACTTACTGCGAGAAGGATACCCTTGCTGTTGCCCAGCTTTTCATGCGGTATAAAGGGTTACCACAGATTGCCCCCGAAAACGTGGAGAGGGTAAATGGTTAGCCTTTCTGCAGAAATTCCAATATGCTTTTTGTGAACGCCTCGGGTTGTTCGGCATGAAGCCAATGGGTTGCATTTCTAATAGTTACCAAGTGGCAATCAGGGTAGTAATCGGTTAGCCGAACTTCGCTATTCTCCGGTAAATAGTTTGAGTTTTCTCCCTTTACGAATAGCACTCGGGTTGGGGATTTCTTACCGCACTCCAGATTTACCCCCGTTATCAGCTCCCTTAAACTACTTTCGAGAACCGGTAGGTTAAGGCACCAGCTGTAGCTCCCCGAAGTGTCTCTTTTTAAGTTTTTTAGTAGAAACTGCCTCAACTTTTGGCTGGGAATGCTACCTGTGAGCATTTTTTCGGCCTCGTAGCGCGACTTTATTGATGTAAGCGGAAGGCTTAGCATACCCTTAATTATAGATGAATGCTCTGCAAGCGACAACCTGAAAACCTCGTCGTTTGGCTGGTATGGCCAAGGAGCTATATCAGCAACAACTAGCGATTTTACCATGTTGGGAAACAACGACTGGTAGAGCATGGCGGTTCGGCCTCCCATGGAGTGCCCCAGCAGGTGAAAGTTGTCAATTCCCAAATTGTCAACCAGCTCGGCTAAATCGTTCGCCATATCCGGGTATGTATGGCTGCTGGAATGTGGACTTTGCCCATGGTTACGTTGGTCGGGAAGGATTATCCTATGGCTTGTGCTTAATCTTTTGGCTATTCCCATCCAGTTGTCGGACGAACCATAAAGCCCGTGTAGTATGACGAGCGGAAAACCTTTGCCTAGTTCCCGGTAAAAAAGTTTCATCAGCTGCGAAGCTGTTGCAGGTATAGCTGAATGGTGTTTTCGAGTCCGTAGTATAGCGCATCGCTAATGAGGGCATGACCAATCGAAACCTCAAGCAGGTTGGGTATATGCCTGTTAAAGTAGCTTAGGTTCTCAAGATTCAAATCATGGCCGGCATTAAGCCCTAATCCCACCTGCTTGGCAGCATCGGCTGCAGTAATAAATGGCTCTATGGCTTTTTCAGGGTTTACTTTAAACATGGATGCGTAGGGTTCGGTGTAGAGTTCTACCCTGTCTGTTCCGGTATCGGCAGCATGCTTCACCATTTCCGGATCGGCATTAACAAAGATGGAAGTTCGTATTCCCTCCCGTTTAAAAGTTGCTACCATTCGTTTCAATAAATCCTTATTATTTATGGTATCCCAACCGGAGCTGGAGGTTATAGCATCGGGCGGATCGGGAACTAGGGTTACCTGTTGGGGCTTTACGCTGAGTACCAGCTCTATGAACGACTCAACGGGATAGCCTTCAATGTTGAACTCTGTAGTGATGATTGGCTTTATGTCCCTGACATCCTGATATCGAATGTGCCTTTCGTCTGGCCGTGGGTGAACGGTGATTCCCTCTGCTCCAAAACGCTGGCAATCTATGGCGGCTTTTAGCACATCGGGGATATTTCCACCCCGGGCATTCCTAAGTGTTGCAATTTTGTTTATATTTACACTCAAACGTGTCATACCAGAATCTTGATATAGTTAACTTTGTGCAAAAGTAACCATTTTTTTCAAGCCGCCTACCATGATAGCTCTGGAGATGATTTCGGATGTTATTCCTGCCCTTAAAACTTCGGATACGGGCCAAACAGCTCTAAACTGGATGGATATTTTCAAAGTTTCACACCTACCCATTGTTAACAACAAGGAGTTTTTAGGGTTGGTTTCAGAATCGGACATTTACGATTTGAACATGCCCGATGAACCCCTAGGTAACCATTACCTATCGCTAAATAGCCCTTATGTTATTGAGGACCAGCACATATTTGAAGTTATGGAAGTGCTTTCGCGTCTGAAGTTATCGCTGGTGCCCGTTTTAGATAGCGGTAAGAACTACCTTGGCGTGATTACCCTGATGGAGCTGCTGCACTACTTTGCCGTAGAATCGGGAATAAGCCTGCAGGGGGGCATAGTGGTGCTGGAAATGAATGCCAACGATTTCTCCATGTCTCAGGTTTGCCAAATTGTTGAGGGAAACGATGCAAAAATTCTTGCCGCCTACGTTACCCCGCACCCCAACTCCACCAGGATGGAGCTTACCCTAAAGTTGAATGTTACCGATTTGACGTCTATCAGGCAAACGTTCAACAGGTACAACTACACCGTTAAAGCTTCGTTTCTTAAGCAGGATGATGAGGCCGACATGCTGAACGATAGGATTAATTTTCTTTTTCGCTATCTCGACATATAAACTAAACAATTCGACCCTATGGTGGTTGCAATTTATGGAAAAGCGGTTGAAACGGAGTATCTTCCCTCCTTGGGTGAACTTTTTAACCAGCTGGTTGAGCATAATGTAGAGGTTTGGGTTTACAGACCCTTCATGGAGTATCTCCTAGAAACTTTCTCGGCCAAGCTGCCTGACTTTGAAGTTTTTAATACCGGTAGCGATATAAACGGGAAGGCTAACATACTTATCAGCATTGGGGGTGATGGCACGTTTCTTGATTCTGTTTCGTTTGTCCGGTCATCTGGCTTGCCTATTATGGGCATTAACTTTGGTAGGTTAGGTTTTCTGGCCAACATTGCCATTCCCGACATGCACAATGCCATTGATTTGCTGATTGCAGGGAGGTTTAAAGTTGAACATAGAAGCATGCTGGAAGTTGTTTCAACGCTGGAGCAATTTAACACTTTTCCATTTGGGCTGAATGATTTTACCATGCAGAAAGCTAGTTCGGGATTTCTTAAGGTGAACGCTTACGTAAATGGGGAGTACCTTTGTGCCTACTGGGCTGACGGGCTTATTGTCTCTACTCCAACCGGTTCCACGGCCTACTCGCTTAGCGTAGGCGGACCCATTGTTAGCCCAAACCTTTCTGCCCTAATCCTGTCGGCTATTGCACCTCATAACCTTACTGTGCGTCCGTTGGTAATCAGCGATGACAACATCCTACTGCTCGAGGCTGTTGGACGTGATGGCAGTGTTATGCTATCGCTGGATTCCCGAAGCATAACATGTAAGTCGCCGGTTACCGTTACCGTTAAGAAAGCTCCTTTTTTTGCCAATGTTGTCAGCATGGAGGGATCGAACTTCTATCATACCCTTAGGGGAAAGTTGCTTTGGGGGATGGATAAACGAAACTAATGGCAGCTAAAGCTGTTGGATTGCATGGAATGGAATTTTTAAATAGTTAATTGTTATATATTTGTAGTTGATAATACTGGCTAATGAAGAAATCCTTTATAGTGGTAGGGATAATTCTTTTTCTTTGTCTGCCTGGCCACTCCCAGGTATGGAAACGAAATAGAATTGAAATATTTTTGGGAGTTCCCATAACCCATTACTTTGGAGATATTGGTGGGACCAGCGATCCTAGCAGTATGATGGGGATAAAGGATATCAGCATCAGGGCAATACGACCTGGTTTCTCGGGAGGGTTGGGTTACAGGCTAACTGAGCGTTTTTATGCCCAGGGTACTTTAACTCTAGGCCTTTTTGGAAACTCGGACAAGGGCTCTAGGAATGAAGCACGCAACTACGCCTTTTCTACTTTTGGAACCGAATTAGCGGCAGTTGCGCAGTTCTACATTATACCCGAGAGCGACCAGAACTACTTCTACAGCATCATGCAGGTTCGCGGGGGTTTAAGAAAAATTAACAAACCTTTTAGCCTGTACCTTTTTGCCGGCGGTGGTGGATGTTTTTATAGGGTTAAACCCCTTAATGACCTTGTTGATTCCGATAGATTTGACGATTCACAGCATACAGCAGTCGTAGTACCTTTTGGTCTGGGGTTTAAATATCAAATTCATTCCAGAATGTTGCTTGGAGTTGAGCTGGGGGGACGATATGTGCTATCTGACTACCTTGACGGATTTTCACCAGAACCCTCAAAATATAATGACTTCTACTACGTTTTTAACTTCAAAGTGCACTACAGGCTTCCCAGTAATAAAATTTTAAGAAAGCCCCAATGGACATTCTAGCTAACAGGATATTTTTCAGTTTTTTGTCAAGTTTACTTGTTCTTTCATTTTTTTTGTTGTTGCCCTTCAAATCTCACGGCCAGGATAAAAGGGATTTTGGTGTTCAGGCGGGAAGCACATACTACTATGGCGATTTCAACGAGGCAAAACCGCTCTACCAACCCTCCTTTGCCATGGGGGTTATTTTTCGATACAACTTTAACACGCAGTACTCCATTAGGGCTTCAGCGTTGTATGGCGCAATTAAGGGAGAATCACCATCCGGTTTTTTTTTACCTTTGTCCGCCTCTACTACTTTTTCTAACACCTTACTTGAAGCGGAGGTGATGGGAGAGTTTAATTTTGTTAGCTTTAGCCCTTTAAGCACCAGGAAAAAGAAACTCTCTCCATATGTAAACATTGGGTTAGGCGTTGGCCAGCTAAGTGGGTCTGTTTTGTTCCATATCCCTTTTGGGGTAGGACTTAAGTTTTCACCCGGTAAACGGCATACGTTAGCGATGGAGTGGCGATTCCATAAAACATTCAACGATGAGCTGGATAGCTATGCTGCACCTGATGATGGTAAAACACCTTTTCTACACAATAACGACTGGTTCTCGTACATTGGGCTAATATACACCTATAGGCTTTACAACTCAGGCAATGTTTGCCCGGTGTATAAGTAACTTTTTTTTACTATGGACATTAAAAATCAGATTGATAAGAACAACGTTCCGCAGCATGTTGCCATAATTATGGATGGAAACGGACGCTGGGCCGAGAAACGGGGCCTACCCAGAATTTTTGGGCATAAAAATGGTGTAGGTGCAGTTAGGGCAGCCACCGAGGCTGCTGGCGAAATCGGCGTAAAGTTTCTTACCCTTTACGCTTTTTCCACCGAAAATTGGAAAAGACCCAAAATTGAGATTGATACCCTCATGAACTTGTTGATTGAAACCATTGATAATGAAATAGGTAATCTTAATAAGAATGACGTCCGCCTCATTACCATAGGAAACACATCGGCCCTTCCAAAAAACGTTCAAACCAAGCTAAAATATGCCATAGATAAAACCTCGCAGGGGAAAACCCTGACAACCATTTTAGCGCTAAACTATGGGGCAAGAGCCGAAATTACCGAGGCTACACGAAAAATCCTTACCGAATACCGGAATGGAAAACTTGACGAGATGAGCCTATCGCCTGAAGTTTTTGGCGGGTACCTGCAAACAGCGGGAATACCCGATCCGGAACTACTCATCAGAACTAGCGGCGAAATTCGCCTTAGCAATTTTCTACTATGGCAGCTAGCCTACGCCGAGCTCTACTTTACCCCTGTCCTCTGGCCCGACTTTAGCAAAGACGATTTTTTTAATGCCATTGTTGAGTACCAGCACAGGGAAAGGCGTTTTGGAATGACCAGCGAGCAGCTTTAGCTCAATTCGCATTTTTTAGCTTGTTCCCTGAGGGTCATTTACCTACTTTTGAACCCAGCCTCTTATTTGTATATAGAACTTTGGCAATTGAAAATATATTATTTTTACACCCCAGTATTAATTAGCAAAATTGCAGTATGCTAAAATCAAAAATATTTTTACTTCTACTTCTTCTTAGCAGCGTTTCCGCTCTGGCTCAGGAGCCCTCGTTCAGCTACGAGGTACCTAAAAAATACTGTGTCAAAGAGGTTAGGGTGTCGGGTATCAAGTTTCTCAATCCCGATGTGCTGGTATCAGTTTCGGGTATTAGCGTTGGCGATTCAATCCTTGTCCCTGGTGATGCCGTAACCAAGGCTATTAAAAAGCTATGGAGCCAGGGTCTATTTTCCGATATTAAAATTTCGGCTACAAAAATTGAAAATTCAGATATCTACCTCGATATTTTTCTTCAGGAGCAACCCCGTATTTCGTCTATCAACTTTGTTGGAGTGAGAAAAGGTGAGGTTAGCGACCTTAAGGAGAAGTTGAAGCTACGCAACGGAAGCCAGCTAACCGAGAGCATCCTTGAGAATAGCGTGGAGATTATCAGGAAGCACTACCGGACTAAAGGATTTCTGAATGTAGATGTAAATCCCATTCAGGAAAATGATACCGCTTTGGCCAACATGGTTAAGCTTACTTTTGATATAAGAAAAAATGAAAGGGTGAAAATTGACCAAATTACATTTGACGGCAACACAGCATTTACCGATGCCCGCCTACGTAAATCCCTTAAAAAAATTCACCGCCGTGATATCAACATTTTTAAATCGGCAAAATTCATACAGTCCGACTACGACGAGAGCAAGGATAACCTGATAGCATTTTACAACGAGAATGGTTACCGGGATTCCAAAATTTTGAAGGATTCCGTTTTTACATTGAACAACAAGCGAATTGGCATTAACTTCCTTGTTCACGAGGGGCCACAGTATCACATTCGCAGCATTTCCTGGATTGGTAACACCAAGCTTCCCTCCGAAGCCCTTACTGCCATACTGGGAATGAAGAAGGGCGACGTTTACGATAAAACCCTTCTGGAAAAGAGGCTTTTCACCGACGACAACTCCATTTCGACCGTTTACATGGATGATGGCTACCTGTTTTTCAACCTCGATCCGGTTGAAAGCCAGATTCAGAACGACTCCGTTGACCTGGAGATGAGAATATACGAGGGCGACCAGGCCACCATTAACAAAGTGCTGATTGTTGGCAATACCAAAACAAATGAACACGTAATTCGCCGTGAGCTTTGGACCAAACCGGGCTACCTGTTCAGCAAATCGGAAATAACACGCACCATCAGGGAACTTGGCCAGATGGGACATTTCGATCCCGAAAAACTCGACGTGCAGCCCATGCCAAATCCCGCTGAGGGAACGGTCGATCTTAAATACGTGGTGGAGGAAAAGGCCAACGACCAGCTCGAGATATCTGGAGGATGGGGTAACAAAATGTTTGTTGGAACGGTTGGCATAAGGTTTACCAACTTTTCCGTTCGAAGACTCTTTGACAAGGAGGCATGGAGGCCTGTTCCTTCGGGTGATAGCCAATCCCTATCACTTAGAGCTTCTACTAACGGAACCTACTACAAAGCCTTCAGCTTCTCCTTTACCGAACCCTGGCTGGGTGGTAGAAAACCAACCAACTTTTCCTTCTCGGTTTACCACACCATTCAGAATGGCGGAGTGGACTACTTCTACCAGACGAGTGATAAATATTTTAAGGTAACCGGAGCTTCTGTGGGTATTGGAACCCGCTTGAAATGGCCCGACGACTACTTCAGCATTTACAACGAAATTAGCTACCAGAACTATAACCTGAAGGATTGGACGGGATACTTTCTTTTCAGCAACGGCCAGTCGAATAACCTAAGCTACAAGATTTCCCTTACGCGCAACTCAACCGATCAGGTTATCTACCCCCGTACAGGATCCAACCTTAGCCTGTCACTTCAAATTACCCCACCATACTCGCTTTTTAATGGAAAGAACTACTCGGCATTTTCCGGAAGCGAAAAGTACAAATGGATTGAATACCATAAATGGACCGGGCGAATTCAATGGTATGTTCCCCTGGTCGAAAAGCTGGTGCTCTACTCCAACTTCCAGTTCGGAATTATGGGTTACTTTAACAGCGATATTGGCCATTCACCCTTTGAGGGATTTGATGTAGGCGGTGATGGTATGTCGGGCTACAACCTTTACGGCAAGGAAACAATTGGCCTGCGTGGGTACAAGAATGGTTCTCTTACCCCGTACACCCTGATAGATGGTAGCTACGTTGGCGACGGCCATGTTTACGACAAGTACACCGTTGAAATCCGCTACCCTTTAACCCTTAACCCACAGGCCGCCATATACCTACTAACCTTTTTTGAGGCTGGAAATGCATGGCGTGATGCCAGCGAGTTCAACCCCTTCAACGTGCACCGCTCGGCAGGCATTGGCGCAAGAATGTTCCTTCCCATGCTGGGGATGCTTGGAATTGACTGGGGATACGGATTCGATAAAATTCCCGACAATCCCGACGCCCATAAAGGGCAGTTTCACTTTATTATCGGAATGCCATTTTAACAATTCTTAACCCTTATATCAACCCTATTTCAATAATTGGCAGGCATGTTGATATATCCTTAACAATTCAGCTTCAACTTGAAATACTTAGCCGATTACTTTTGATACTTTAAATATTTGAAAATGACCAGCTTAATTTTACTCGCAACCAGTAGTCGCATTTAAGTTTAAATAAATTACACACCAATGAAAAAAATACTCCTACTCCCAATTGTCTTGCTGATTAGCACAAGCTTGTGGGCACAAAAATTTGCTTTTGTCGATTCAGAGTACATCCTCAATAAAATTCCTTCCTATAAGGCAGCCCAGGAGCAGCTTGATAAGCTCTCGGAGCAGTACCAAAAGGAGATTGAGGACAAGTATGCTGAAATTGATAAGATGTATAAGGACTACCAAACCGAAAAGGTCCTTTTAACCCAGGAAATGCAAAAAAAACGTGAAGATGAGATAATTTCCAGGGAAAGGCAAACCAAAGAGCTGCAGATGAAGTACTTTGGTCGCGATGGGTTACTCTTTAAGAAAAGGGAAGAGCTGGTTAAACCCATTCAGGATCAGGTTTTTAATGCCGTTAAGGAGATAGCCATCGAAGGGGGGTATGCCATTATTTTCGATGCTGCAGCATCACCCAACATGCTTTACACCAATCCCCGCTACGATAAAAGTGAAGATGTGCTCCTAAAATTAGGGTATAAATAATTTAATTTTTATATTTGCTTACTTAAAAATTGATAATCATGAGAAAGATATCCACGATTGCTTTCATTCTTTTTTTATCAGCCACTGGTGTGAAAACCTATGCGCAAAGCTATAAGTTTGGGCACATCAACAGCCAGGAGATTCTAAGTGTTATGCCCGAGAGGGATAGCGCTGTTGCCAAGCTGGATAAGTTTACCAAGACGTTGCAGGATCAGGTTGAGGAGCTTCAGGTTGAATTTAATAAGAAGTATCAGGATTACCTTCAAAAGCGCAGCACCTTTACTGACGCCATCCGCGAGATGAAGGAGAAGGAGCTTACCGAGATGCAGCAAAGAGCTCAGGAGTTTCAGCAGGTAGCCGAGCAGGACTATCAACGCTACCAGGGTGAGGTTATGAAACCGGTCATTGAAAAAGCAGATTCTGCAATTAAAAAGGTTGCCAAGGCTAACGGGTTTACCTACATATTTGATACCAGCACCGGGGTCATCCTTTACTTTTCGGAGCAAAGTGTTGATATAGGTCCATTGGTTAAAAAGGAGCTGGGGATAACGAAATAATCAGCCCTGATGGCTTATACTAGGGATTTGCCGACGTATGCGGTTTATCCCTTTTTTCATTTATTTATATTTTGTTCTTCTATGGCTCAGAAGGGTAATCCATGGAGTAATCGTTAGCATCTGCCTAGGCTATTGTCATGAATATTTCATTTTTCCCAAATTAAGGTTATCGTTAATTGCTTGGTAGTAATCCTATAGGAATTTTTGACTCCGGGTCAGGCGGATTAACGGTGCTGTATGAACTTTTAAAAGTACTGCCCCGGGAATCCTTTGTTTACTTTGCCGATTCGGCAAATTGCCCATACGGGCCCAAACCCCAGTCGGAGGTGATTGAACTTTCTGACTGCATTACCCGTTTTTTGCTGGAACAGGGTTGCAAGCTGGTGGTTGTTGCATGCAACACCGCAACCGCTGCAGCTATTGAGCACCTTCGAAGTAACTTTAAAATTCCCTTTATTGGCATGGAGCCGGCTATAAAACCCGCCTCACTTAATTCCAAAACCAAGAGTATTGGCGTGTTGGCAACTGCCGGAACTTTTAAGGGGAAACTTTACATCGAAACCAGTAAAAAATATGCCTCTGATGTGAATGTCTGCTACCAGGTGGGAGAGGGTTTGGTTGAGTTGGTTGAGGCCGGCAAGGCCGATTCGCCCGAAGCTGCCGAGCTCCTTCATAGGTATGTTGACCCAATGGTAGATTGCAACATCGACCATCTGGTTTTAGGGTGCACCCATTACCCTTTTTTGATGAACTCCCTAAGCCGGATACTGCCTAGAGGGGTTGAAATTGTTAATCCTGCACCCGCTGTTGCCCGGCAGACACTTCGCGTGCTTTCCGAAAACAACCTTTTAAACGATGGTAGCTCCTTGAGCAAGGTAAGCTTCTACTCAAGCGCCTCCGTGGAAATTTTGAAATTCCTCGCCGAAAAACTCGGTGTAATTTCTAACCATGGACCGGCAGTCAACTTTACCGGAGGTGTAAAACTTTGCTGTCGTTAATGCACCTATTTTATTGGTTCTTAAACTTACCCTACTACATATGAGAAGAGAAGTTGAAATTGTGCTGGAGAACACTAACCAAAAGGTTCGGATAACCCCAGGTTTGTCGCTTATGGAGCTAACCGGCATATTCAATATCAAGCTGGAGCACCAGGTGCTGGGCGCTATGGTAAACAACCAGCTGAAGGAGCTGGACTACGAAATTTTTACTCCCAAAACAATTAGATTTATTGATATTACCCATCCTGCAGGAATGCGTATGTACCAACGCTCCCTTTTTTTCCTGCTGCATAAAGCTGTCGGGGACATACTGCCCGGCTGCAAGGTAAGGATTGAACATTCTGTTTCTAAGGGATTTTATTGCGAGATCGATGGCTTCGAGCAGCCGCTTGACTTGCCCCTGGTGTTTTCAATTTGCGACAAAATGCGCGAGGTTGTTGCTGCAGATATCCCATTTCGAAGAGATAAAATCCTTACCACCGATGCAGTAAAACTCTTTGAAGATCTGGGCTACACCGAGCAGGCCAAGCTCTTTGACACCCGGCCAAAACTTTACACCTCAATTTACTACCTGGGTGATTTACCCGGTTACTTTTTTGGGAATTTGGTTCCTTCAACCGGCTACCTAAAAGTATTCGACCTGGTTAAGTACTACCAGGGTATGCTCCTCCGCATTCCAAAGCGTTCAAAGCCCGACGAGGTGGAGGATGTAGTTATTCAAAATAAAATGTTCGATATTTTTCAGGAGTATAAGGACTGGACTCATATTCTGGGGGTAGGTAACGTTGTTGCTATTAACGAACAGGTTGAACAGGGAAATGCCAGCGAGCTGATAAAGGTTTCCGAGGCCCTACATGAAAAAAAGGTTGCCTACATCGCCGATAAAATCCACTCGCTGGGCGACAAAGTTAAAGTTATCCTAATTTCTGGCCCATCCTCGTCGGGCAAAACAACATTTGCCAAGCGGCTTGCTGTGCAGTTAAGGGTAAACGGCATCAGACCCTACACCATCTCGCTTGACAACTATTTTGTCGATCGGGATAGAACCCCCCGGGACGAGAATGGGGATTTCGACTTTGAAGCATTAGAAGCACTTGATATAGAATACTTTAACAGCGACTTGCTCAGGTTGCTTAACGGTGAAACGGTTGAGCTTCCTAAATTCTCGTTCGAGAAGGGCGCCCGATTCTTTGATAACACCCTAATGAGAATCGATCCTAACGGCATGATTATCATTGAGGGTATTCATGCCCTTAACCCAAAGCTCACCCCGTTAATCCCATCCGACAAAAAGTTTAAAATATACGTTTCAGCGTTGACCTCCATGTCGTACGACGGAATTAACCGTATTCCAACCACCGATAACAGGCTTATCAGAAGGATTGTCCGCGACTACCGGTACAGGGGTTACAACGCCCTTCAAACAATCGCCCGCTGGGAGAGTGTCCGTAGGGGAGAGGATAGGAACATATTTCCCTACCAGGAGGAGGCTGACGAAATGTTTAACTCTGCCCTGCTTTTCGAGTTTGGCCTTCTTAAGAGCTATGTTGAGCCCCTGCTTCAGGAAGTGCCGCCCAATAGACCTGAATTTGATGAAGCCGACCGCCTGCTTAAATTCCTTTACTATTTCAATACCATTTCAGACAGCGAGGTTCCTCCAACCTCGATTATAAGAGAATTTTTAGGGGGTAGCGCTTTCTCCTACTCTTAAAATGCCATGTTAAGTTATTAACATGCTATATAGTTGAAAATCAATTCAATGAAATTATTTTGTTTATATATTTTTTGCCTTAACCTGCTGCTTCCCATGATTTTTACCTTGTTCTCTTGCTTTTAATTATAATTATTCACTATAATTGTAACAAATTAACCCTAAACCTGAATCCAAGCTATAATGGCAAGGCTATTTATAGTTATTATCAACATAATAGGTATTACGCTTGCTGGCATTTTGGGAGGTGGTAATGTGCTGGTTACCATGAAAGCTCCAAGTCGGGTAGATGCGGGTTCGGAATTTGATGTGGAAGTGCTCCTAAAAAAGGCTGGTGTTGATGGTTTTGCCCGATTTCAGCAGGAATTACCCCTAGGCCTCACTGCTGAACTAATAGAATCATCCCTTGGCGATTTTACTTTTGAGGATCAAAAGGTAAAGGTAGTATGGCTTAAGCTTCCTGCAGCCAAGGAGTTACGATTTGTTTACCGAATTCGGGTTGACGAGCGTTTAAAGGGGAGTTTCAACCTTGGTGGAGTTTTCTCATACATTGAAAATAATGAGCGTAAAACTTCTTCCGTGCAGGCAGCACAGATTTCTATCACCCCTTCAACTCGTATCAACCCTTCGCTGATAGTTGATATCAACGAGTTTCAGAATGTCATTCCCGTTCAAGCCCCTGTTTCTATGCTGGCTTCGAACGTTAAGTGCATTAGGCAAACCCCTATACCCACCGGCGAGGCTAACGATTTGCTGGTAAAACTATTGGTTAATAAGGGTAACGCCCAGAAATTTGCAAAGATTGAGGAGGATATACCCCAGGGCTTTCAAGCAGAGGTGGTAGATGCCAAGGATGCCATTTTTACTTTTAAAGATCAAAAGGTTAAATTTCTATGGATGAGTATGCCGCCCGACCCTCGCTTCATTGTGTCGTACCGGCTAATTCCTATTAACGGAAACGGGGAAGCCGTTGTCAGCCTTTCGGGAAAATTTTCCTACCTTGTTGGTGAGGCTACACGGGTAGTTGACATTATCCAAAAGGATGTTGACTTGGGCAATCTCGACCCGAAATCCATCGAGGGATTGCTGGCCTCCATCCCGGGCGCTGAAATTGCAGCTCCCTCTTCTTCAAGCTTCAGCAGCAGCTTTACATCTGCTGGCTCCGATGGTGGAATAGATATTCCTGTTCAGTACCAGGTAATTCCAGAGAAATCAAAAAAAATAGCCCAGCCCGAACAAAACATGATGCTCTACATGCTGGAGCCTGAAAAAGGGGTTTACTACAGGGTTCAGGTGGCTGCCGGGCATAAGCCCATCAACATCAAAAGGTATTTTTTACGACATAATGTTACCTACGAGGTGCGAACCGAGAAGCATGAGGGTTGGTATAAATACTCCATAGGATCGTTTAAGGAGTACAAGGAAGCGCGCGACTTTAGGGTGCAAATATGGAATACCACTAAAATTAACGATGCGTTTGTGGCCGCCTACAACAACGGTGTTAGAATTACCGTTCAGGAAGCACTAATGATAACCAACCAAACTTGGTTCAGATAGCTAGCTGTTAAAGTTCTGATGAGAAGGTTTATTGCCAGAAATAAAATTACACTCTTTACCCTCTGCATTTCGGGTATGCTCCTTTGCACCTATAATTCAGCCCATGCACAGGATGATGAGGAATACTACAAAAACTTGCTCGATACGGTTGTTGAGGTTATTAACCCCGTTTACAAACCGGTTCTATCATTTGGCGCAGGAATCATGAGTTTTTGGGGGGACGTTCAAAACCCTGTAACCAATCCTGTTAACGGAAAGTATGGTTTCAAATTTAACGTTTCAACGCTTTTTGGGAAGAACTACTTTAAGGGAAATATTTTTGCGATTTACGGCCAGTTTCAGGGTCAGAACTTTGATATTACCCGTCAGATGCAGCTACAACCATTACCCCTAGACGATATTGGAAATCCCATTTATCCAAACTCCTCATTCCAAACCGAGTTCTGGCAGGTTGGCATAACTGCTGAGTATGGTTTCGGTCATCTATTTGGGCTGGTTAAGCGCTTCAAACCATTTATCGCAGTTGGCGTTTCAACTATGTTTTTTACGCCTAAGGGAAATGTCAGGTATGGGCCTACCGGTGACTTCTACTATGCTTGGTCCGACGGTTCGCTTCGTGATTTCCCCGAAAATGGTCCTAATGCCTACTTAGCTCAAATAATCAAACTCGATAATAGCTACGAAACAGACCTTTCCAGCGCCGATTTGTACAGAATTGGTTCCTACAGCCAGAATACCTTTACCATTCCACTTGACCTGGGTTTCGATTTTTACCTGTCCGACAGGGTTAACTTTAGGGTAGGTGCTACCGTTAACTATGCCTTTTCAGATTTGCTGGACAACTATAGCAGCAAAACTGCCAGCACCATGGGCTACCCCAATAAAAACAGCTACAACGATATATTCGCATTCACCTATTTCAGCATGAACCTCGACCTTTTCTCCGACCCAAAGACCATGCTGGTCGAGAGGGTGTTTGCTGAACTTAGTGGTACATTTGACTACGGGGTTTTCTTTGCCGATCAGGATGGCGATAATGTGTTGGATAGGTTTGATGCATGTCCCGATACACCTCCAGGAGTGGCCGTGGATTCGCTTGGTTGCCCACCCGATTATGACAACGACGGAGTATTCGACTATATGGACGATGAGTCCAGTACCCCTGAGGGAGCAATTGTCAACGAGAGGGGAGTGCAGCTCTCGGCTGATGTGCTTTCCGATATGTTTAGCAAAAACTCCATGGCAGTGCCCAGAAGTGAGGTTAAGGTTATTCCCCTCGCAAATGTCTGGACACGAAACGCAACCTTTACTCCTGGTGCAATTCCCGATAAATTCCGCATCGTTGATGCAGATGCTGATGGATATATCTCTTTCCAGGAGCTGCTCAAGGCAATTAACGACTTCTTTGATGAGAAAAACACCTTTACCCCCGATGAAATTTATGAGCTCAACGAATACTTTTTCTCACAGTAAGCAAAAACCTAAAACCAATTAACCTATAAACCCAAACAACCCTATATAACCTAACCTAAAACCCTTTTACTACCTGCCCTACAGAATTCCTGTAGGGTTTTTTTAAACTTCAGGGTGATAAATTTTGTCAGGAACAAGCAAATGAAGGTTACGGTATTTTCTGTTGATAAGTCTTTGGTAGATTTTTTGAACAACCCGAGAGCTATTTTGTATATTCTTCATAACTTTACAAAATCAAAGTGATGAAAACGACCTTTCTAAAACCTGGCGATACAGCTCCTGACTTTACAGCAGTGGATCAGGATGGCGTTGAATTCAGCCTTTCCGAGTACCAGGGCAGAGCAGTAGTGCTTTACTTTTATCCCAAAGATAACACAACTGGCTGCACCGAAGAGGCTTGCAGCCTAAGGGATGGGTACACGGAACTTAAACAGCTGGGGCTTGACGTTATCGGGGTAAGCCCCGACAGCACCAGGTCGCATAGGTCATTTATCCAGAAGCACAGCCTTCCCTTCAGGTTGGCTGCTGACACCGACCATCGGATTGCTGAGTTGTATGGGGTTTGGGCTGAGAAATCAATGTATGGCAAAACTTACATGGGGATTGTTCGCACCACCTTCATAATTAATGGCGACCGGAAGATCACCCATGTTTTTGACAAGGTCAATACTAAAGCCCATGCTATGCAAATTTTAGAGGAGTTGAAAAAAACGCTTTAACATACCAACCACATGGAAAAGGTAGAGAAAGAAAAAGAAAAGAAAGAGCGCAAGGAGATAAGTCAGGATAAGCTGAAGGCTCTTCAGTCAACCCTCGACAAAATTGAAAAAGATTTTGGGAAGGGGTCCATCATGAAAATGGGTGATAAGGCAGTTGCTGATGTTGCCTCAATATCCTCGGGGTCAATTGCTCTGGATATAGCGCTTGGCATTGGAGGATACCCTAGAGGCAGGGTGGTTGAAATATTCGGACCCGAATCGTCGGGAAAAACAACCCTGGCCATTCACGCCATTGCCGAAGCTCAAAAACTTGGTGGCATTGCCGCCATAATTGATGCTGAGCATGCTTTTGACCGCTCATACGCCGAGAAACTGGGAGTTGATGTGGAAACACTGTTGATTTCGCAACCCGACAACGGAGAACAGGCGCTTGAAATAGCCGATAATCTTATCCGCTCAGGGGCAATTGATATAATTGTTATCGACTCGGTGGCAGCCCTTACCCCTAAGGCAGAAATTGAGGGGGAAATGGGTGATAGCAAAATGGGCCTTCAGGCAAGGCTTATGTCACAGGCCCTTCGAAAGCTAACCGGAACAATTAGCAAAACTAACACCTGCTGCATTTTTATCAACCAGCTGCGTGAAAAAATCGGCGTTATGTTCGGAAATCCCGAAACCACTACCGGGGGGAATGCCCTTAAGTTTTACGCTTCGGTTAGGGTTGATATTCGTAAGCTCAACCAGCTTAAGGATGGGGAGGAATCAACCGGTAACCGGGTGAGGGTGAAAATTGTAAAGAATAAGCTGGCTCCTCCGTTCAAGAAAGCCGAGTTCGACATCATTTTTGGAGAAGGAATCTCACGAACCGGTGAAATTGTTGATCTTGGTGTGGAGTGTAACATTATTAAAAAAAGTGGATCGTGGTTCAGCTACGGTGAAACAAAGCTGGGACAAGGTCGCGATAGCGTTCGCCAGCTCCTACAGGACAATCCCGAGTTGGCCAGCGAAATTGAGGCCAAAATTCGCGAAACGTTAAAGGGTTAGCGGTCAGGTAGAGCGTTTGGCAACAAAAATCTGATATTTTTACCACTCCTATTGATGCAGAACTTTGTTACTGCATAAAGTTAACCCCGCTGCCTGGCAGCGGGGTTTTTTTGTTGGCTATATACCTATCTCGGTATCCTTGGAGTCAAAAAAATGGTACTCCAGAAAGTGGTAGGACGACATGGGAGTTACATTTATCCTGCAGTGGTACCTAAACGACCACCGCATACGCTTTGAAACAAAACCCTTGTTTAGGAAAGCTGCAATGTAGGGGTGCAGCTTAAGGGTAATACTTTTTAACTTGTGGCTGGTAACCAGCGTGGAAAGTTGATTTTCGATCTGCTCGTCGAGCAGAACAGTGGGGCTAACCTCTCCTGTCCCCTTGCACGTGGGGCATTTCTCGGTAGTGTTGATATGCATTTCGGGACGAACTCGCTGGCGGGTTATCTGCATTAGCCCAAACTTGCTCAACGGTAAAATGTTATGCTTAGCCCTGTCTTTTGACATCAGCTCCTTCATCCGCTCGAACAGCATGTTGCGGTTCTCGTTCTGATGCATATCTATAAAATCAACCACAATGATGCCGCCCATATCGCGAAGCCTGAGCTGACGGACAATCTCATCGGCCGCTGCCAGGTTTACATCCAGTGCGTTGGTTTCCTGATCGTTACCAGATTTTGAACGATTTCCGCTGTTAACATCAATTACATGTAAAGCCTCGGTGTGCTCTATGATGAGGTATGCCCCGCTTTTTATTGAGACAGTTTTGCCGAATAGCGATTTTATCTGCTTTTCAATCCCAAACTGGTCAAATATGGGAACATTTCCCGTGTAAAGTTTGACAATTTTCTCCTTTTCAGGGGCAATGGTTTCAATATACTCATGTATATCGTTGAACACAATCTCGTCGTTCACATGAATGCTGTTGAACGTTCCGTTCAGCATATCCCGAAGGATGGCCGAGGTTCGCTTTAGCTCGCTGGCCAGCTGGCCGGGGAAGGATACTGTTTTTAACTTTTCGGTTGCGGTTTCCCACTTCTTGATAAGGCTGCGAAGCTCGGCATCGAGAACTGCTACCTTCTTGCCCTCGGCAGCAGTGCGCACAATCACCCCGTAGTTTTTGGGGATAATGCTTTCCATCAGCCGCTTTAGCCTTTTGCGCTCCTCGTTTGAGGAAATCTTCTGAGAAATGGATACTTTATCCGAAAATGGAATCAGCACGAGGTTCCGACCGGCGATGGATATTTCGGAGGTCAACCGGGGGCCCTTGGTGGAGATGGGTTCCTTGGCTATCTGTACAAGCACAGCCTGACCCGATGAAAGTACATCGGTAATTTTCCCGTTCTTATCTATATCCGGTTCAAGCTTAAATTTGGGTACGGGTATCGTTTTAGTCCTTCGGGCGTAGTGGGCTTGAACATACTGCTGAAGGGTTTTAAACTGCGGACCCAGGTCGAGGTAGTGCAGGAATGCATCCTTTTCGTAGCCTACATCTACGAATGCGGCATTCAATCCGGGCATGATTTTTTTTACCTTACCGAGATAGATGTCGCCAACCGAAAACTGAACGTTGCCTTTCTCCTTGTTGAGCTCTACCAGCTGCTTGTTTTCGAGCAGGGCAATGGCAATTTCAGCTTCCTGTACATCAATTACTAGTTCGGTGTTCACTTTAAATAATTTAGGTAAGGTATATACAACAAATAGAGCAACCTAAAGCGCCATGCAGGAACTTTAGGTTGTTTGCATAATTTCCTGATTCCTACTAAACCAGGGTTGCTACTTCTTTTTCTTATGACGATTCTTGCGTAAACGTTTTTTGCGTTTATGCGTAGCCATTTTATGCCTTTTTCTTTTTTTTCCGCTTGGCATGACGTGAAATTTTTTTGGTTAGTATTTATGGTTGCCTATTTCTTAACGTGATTTTTCACCTTATTTACAAAGGTCTTGGCGGGTTTAAACGATGGAATGTAGTGTTCGGGAATAATTATGGTGGTGTTTTTTGAGATGTTACGTGCGGTTTTTTGTGCGCGCTTTTTAACAATAAAGCTGCCGAACCCTCTGAGGTAAACATTTTTTTCCTTTGCCAGGGAGTCCTTCACTATTTCCATGAAGGCTTCTACAACCTTCTGTGCTTCTACCTTTTCTATCCCGGTAGTCTTGGAAATTTCATTTACAATATCTGCCTTTGTCATTTCTAAAAGTATTTAATTATCAATATGTTACACATAGTGGATGATTTCGAACTGCAAATATAAACCTTTTATCTCGATAATTGAAACGGCAAGTATTAATTTTGACAAGAATTTGTTTTGCTAAGTGCTGATTGTATGGATTTTAGTGCATTGCTCCTGGAATGGTTTAGTGTACACCATCGTGATTTACCCTGGAGGAATACGTCCGATCCTTACCATATTTGGGTTTCGGAGGTTATACTTCAGCAAACAAGGGTAAATCAGGGAACAGAATACTATCAAAGGTTTATTCATATTTTCCCCGATATACCAGCATTGGCCGAAGCGCCCCTTGATGCTGTTATGAAGGCATGGCAAGGGCTGGGATACTACACCCGTGCCCGCAACCTGCATGCAGGTGCCAAACAGGTAATGTCCGAATTTGGTGGGAAGCTGCCCACCAGCTACTCCGAACTTCTGCGTATTGCCGGACTCGGACCATACTCAGCCGCTGCAGTGGCTTCGTTTGCCTTCAACGAGGCTGTGCCTGCTGTGGATGGAAATGTTTACAGAATTCTGGCTCGTGTGTTTGGTGTGTTTACTCCGGTTAACTCCTCACAGGCCCGAAGGGAGTTTTTTAACCTTGCTGGTGAGCTTATTGACAGGAATCGCCCTGCTGAATTTAACCAGGCTATTATTGACCTGGGTGCATTGGTTTGCACACCGCGCAGGCCTTCGTGTTCAGCCTGCCCTTTTTCCGACTACTGCTATGCCTATTTAAACAACCTGACTGGGTTGCTCCCCCTTAAAAACAGGAAGAATCCACCCCGATCACGATACTTCACCTACCTTATGATTAACTTTAACGGAACAACCTTTATCCGCAAGCGGGAGGGGAACGATATATGGCACTCCCTGTATGAATTTCCGCTCATTGAAACTCCAGAACAACTTGATACCACTCAGCTGGTTGAAACCGAAGCGTGGAAAGAGCTAATGGGCGATTCATCAGCCGAGATTATTCATGTGTCCGACCCAATCAAGCATCAGCTTAGCCATATAACCCTGCATGCCCGTTTTATTATCGTGCAAATGAGAAACCCCACCTATGCCTTACGAACCGGATATCGAAACATTAGCATTGGAAACCTACAAGAGTTGTCGGTACCGCGTTTAATTGATTCATACATGGCTTCTGAACCTGCTGAACGCTACTTTACGGGAAAGTGAAATTTATTTGCTTTGTATATTTTTTTACCCTACCTTGGTCTAAATAACCAAAAATCTAAAACAATGTCAGTTAACAAGGTAATTCTAGTTGGCAACGTGGGCAAAGACCCCGATGTACGCCACCTCGAAGGAGGAGTAACTGTAGCCCGTTTCCCACTGGCTACCAACGAAAGCTATACCGACAAGTCCGGGAAAAAAGTTACCCAAACCGAATGGCATAACATTGTGGTATGGAGAGGTTTGGCCGATGTTGCTGAAAAATATGTCAGGTCTGGAAAGCTGTTGTATGTTGAAGGTCGCATTAGAACCTCATCCTACGACGACAAGGAGGGAAATAAGCGATACAGCACAGAGATTGTTTGCGACAACTTTCGATTCCTTGGCCCCAATGTGAACCAGCAGGAACATTCCACCCCTTACCCTGAGCAAGTGTCTGATGCCAAATCCAACCTCTCCGACGTGGAGAACATTCCTTCGCCCGATGACGACCTGCCATTCTAGCTGCTTATTATCCCTGCCCCAAAAACCGATAGCCTAACCAAACTATCGGTTTTTTGTTGGTAAATGGCTGCTGTATGCTAAATTAACGTAATCTCTGAATATTTTAGTAATTTTACAAGTCGAAGCCATCGCAGAATGGCGAATATTAAAAGGAGTTGGATTAATGGATATTGCCTTTCATCCTATTACTGTTGGAACGGTAGTCGGCCTGCTTGTGTTGATTCTTTTGCTTATCATTTCCGGCCTGATGAGCGGAAGCGAGTCGGCCTACTTTTCACTCTCCCCGGCCGATTTGAAAAAGTTGGAAAGCAAATCGCACCAAAGGGCTCAGAGTTTCGTGCTGATCAACCTTAACGAATCCGAGAGGTTGCTAGCTACAATTCTGATTGTTGATAACCTAGTGAATGTTGGAATTGTCATCCTTTCCACCTACCTCACTAATTCTTTAATTGATTTTTCGAATGCTCCCGTTGCCGGTTTCATTTTTCAGGTTATTGTCATCACCTTTATTCTGCTGCTTTTCGGCGAGGTTATGCCTAAAATACTTGCTACAAACCGTGCGCTTAAGTTTGCCCTGTTTATGGCCTATCCCCTTCATCTGCTTGTTAGGCTGTTTAGGCCCCTTAGCTCCCTACTGCTATCTTCAACCTCTAGAATTGGGAAACGTGCGAGCACCCATAACCAGATTTCCATGGATGAGCTAAGCAACGCCCTGGAGATAACATCCGATAGCATTGCCGAGGAGAAACAAATCCTTCAGGGTATCGTAACGTTTGGAAGCACCATTGTGAGCGAGATTATGAAGCCCCGAATTGACGTAGTGGCGGTGGAGTACGACACTTCGTTCAACCACCTTAAAAACGTAGTGGTGGATTCGGGCTACAGCCGCATCCCTGTTTACTCCGAAACCTTCGATAGCATTCGTGGCATACTCTATGTTAAAGACCTGATCCCCTACATTGACCGTGAGGACGACTTTCACTGGCAAAACCTGATTAGAACTCCCTACTTCGTCCCCGAGAGTAAAAGAATCAACGACTTGCTATCGGAGTTTCAGCTGAAACGTATCCACATGGCCATTGTGGTTGACGAGTATGGTGGAACATGCGGAATAATCACCCTTGAGGATATTCTTGAGGAGATTGTAGGCGAAATTTCTGATGAATCCGACGACGAAACTCCGCTTTACACGGTAGTTGACAGCTCAACATATATTTTTGAGGGCAAAATTCTGCTCAACGACTTCTGTAAGGTTATTGGGTGCAGCGACGATGTGTTTGATGACGTAAGGGGTGAGGCCGAGACTCTTGCAGGGCTCATTCTTGAAATTACCGGACAATTTCCTTCCCGAAACGATGTGGTAACCTGCAAACAGTTTGAGTTTACCGTGGATATGGTTGATAGCCGGAGAATAAAACGTGTTAAGGTTAAAGTGCATGATAGAGAAGATGAGCAATCGAACTCCATTTAGCCTGCTGGCAATCCTGTTTCTTTCTGTTATGCTATTCGGTTGTGCCGATCCTCCGGTTCCGAAACCAAGGGGCTATTTTCGGATTGATTTCCCTGCAAAAAGCTACCGGCTCTTCGATTCTATTTACCCTTTTCGCTTCATGTACCCTACCTATTCTGTGATTGTTCCTAAGGAAAGCGCTGATTCTGGTGTATGGCTTAATGTTGACTTTACAGGGTATAAGGCTACACTCCACCTGAGCTACAAAAACGTGCATGGCGATATTTCTAAAATGATTGAGGATGCCCGCTCCCTGGCCTACAAGCACACCGTAAAGGCTGATGCTATTGATGAGCAGTTTTTTTCAAATCAGCAGGAAAAGGTTTACGGAGTTCTATACGATATACGCGGCAACTCTGCCAGCTCCGTTCAATTCTTTGTAACCGACTCCACCCAGCATTACCTGCGTGGTGCCCTTTACTTTAGGTGCGTTCCAAACAAGGATTCTCTTGCTCCAGCTGTTGATTTCTTTAAGAAGGATGTAGTTCGCCTGCTTGAAACCCTTTCATGGAAGTAGCTCAAATTTAAGTATATGCCAATTATTAAGGAGATTCTAAACGAGGGTAACCGAATTGTGGTTTGGCAGTTCCACGACGGAGAGTTCGAGTCTCCTGCGCTACAGCATGAAAGCATAAGCGATTCCGTTGCTCACCCAAAACGTATTCTTGAGCGACAAGCTGTTCTGGCTATACTAAAATACATGGGATTTGCCAATGGCTACTCCTACACCCCCGAATCGCGTCCTTTTATTCCCGGTTCCAACCAGCATATCTCCATAAGCCATTCCGGCAGTGTGGCGGTGGTGGCGGTAAATAAATCAACGCCGGTTGGGGTTGACGTGGAGCAACTGGACAGACCATTCGATAGGGTTGCAAAAAAATTCCTCTCCAAAGAGGAGCATCTTGTAGTTAACGTTCACGATAAAAGTGAGTTGGCGCTGATTTGGTGCGTAAAGGAGGCTACCTACAAGCTTCCATGGGCTAAACCTTGCAGCCTGGCTGATGACATGGTGGTTACGCTCGATAGGAAACAGATGGAAAGTGGCTGGTGCAGGGTCAAAGTGAGGAATTGCGGTAGCGTAGCCGAGTTAAAAGCTAATTTTACCTTTAATGGTGGCTATTGCCTGGCATGGGTTAACCGGTAGCATTTTGGTGTATGACAAACATTTACAGCTCATTATTCAGTAGCGGAAAATCAAGGCAGATAGCCCTGCTGCTCGATCCCGACAAGGGAAACGAATTAAGCCTCAGCAAGACTCTGGAGTTGGCCAACCAAACCCGAGTTTCCATGATTTTGGTTGGAGGTAGCCTGATAAGTGGCGATATTAACAGTTTTGTGCTACGGGTGAAAGAGCATACAGCCCTTCCTGTAATTTTATTCCCGGGTAGTGCTTTTCAGTTTACCTCCCATGCTGATGCCATTCTTTTACTTTCCCTTATTTCGGGACGTAACCCCGAGCTGCTTATAGGTAGCCACGTGCAGGTGGCAATGAGGATTAAGCAGAGCGGAATGGAGGTTATACCCACCGGGTACATACTGGTTGATGGTGGCGCTGTTACCTCGGTGCAGTACATGAGCAACACTATGCCTATTCCATCCGATAAGCCCGATATTGTTGTAGCAACGGCTTTAGCCGGACAGCAACTTGGACTAAAGCTAATTTACCTTGAGGCGGGTAGTGGGGCTAAAAACTCCGTTCCGGCTGAGCTTGTAAGGCAGGTGCGAAGCCAAATTTCCATTCCGCTAATCGTTGGAGGGGGCCTTCGCAGCGCCAGGCAGGTTGACGCGGTTTTTGCAGCCGGTGCCGACATGGTAGTAGTTGGCAACAGCGTTGAAAACAACCCTGCCATACTCGAAGAGTTGGGCTAGCAATGCTTACTGAAGGGCACAACTTAGGGTTCAACCAGCTCTCTTACAGGGGAACCCATCGAACCGTTAGGCCAGGTTATCCCCAGCAGGCTCGAAAGGGTAGGAGCTATGTCATAAATGTTTACCGGTGACGTAATAACGCGACGTTTAACCTTCCAGCCATACCAGATTAGGGGTACATGGGTATCGTAGTCGTAGGCCGAGTTGCCGGAGGTAATGGACCCATTCCGTTCAACCCATCCCGGCTCCAGGTTAATAATAACATCACCCGAACGGCGTTGGTTGTAGCTATTCTGAAATTTCACCATTATCCCGTTTGCAAAATTTGCTGATTGGAGGGTATGAGCGGTTGCACTGTTGGCCACACCGGAGAACTCAAGCATAAAATCGGCAACCTTTTGCTGCATTTCGGCAAGATTTATGTTGGAATCCTCTATCAACCTTCGGTTGAGGTAGATCTGTTTTTCGTGGTAGCCTGTTATCCAGCTGCCCTGTCCGTATAGGGCATTCAGGTAGCTACCCAGCAGCACCATGGCTTTTTTAGGATCGAAGTATCCACCTGGAATCTTTGACTTTTCCAGAAATTCCGGAGTTGACGAAACCCCTTGGTCGGAGGTGAGCACCACCAGCACATTCTCCTTTCCGACCTGGGTTGCCAGGAATTGGAGGAAGTGTGCCAGTTCTCGGTCAAGCCTCAGGTAGGTATCCTCCATTTCAATGGAATGTGGGCCAAACTTTCGGGTTATGTACCGGTTGGCGCTAAAGGTGATGCAGAGTAAGTCGGTGTTTTCATCGCTACCAAGGCTTTCACCTAAGATGGAGGCTATAGCCATATCCTTGGTAAGCGAGTTACCAAATGGGGTTTCAAGCAGCTTTTTGTAGCTGGTAGCAGGTTCCGATTTTCCTATTATGCCGTCAATCAGTAGCTTAATTTTATCCGATACCCTTTTCTTTCCCTCAGGAGTCCTGGCGGTGAGTGTATCGGTTTCTTCATAAGCCTGTATGGGGTTTATCGCTTTCCACTCCTTTTCGGCATAAAGCTTTGCAAGCGATTTAGCGTTAAGGGTATCCACCCATGCGGGTAGGCTGTCGCTAAAGTAGCTGCTGGAAACCCATCCACCCTTTTCGGTGTCGAGCCAGTAAATCCCACTCGCGCTATGTCCGGCCATGAGTATGGCCGAACCGGCATCAAGAGCAATGCTCACCACCTTCGATTGGGGGTTGTTTAGGCAAATTTCATCACCCAGAGTGCTGGTAACAAGATTTTTTGCCGAGGCCCTACCGCTGGCGAAGCTGCCACCCGTAGTGGTTGTTTTTTCGTCGGCAACAGCATCAACCACTTCGCCGTTAACTCTCGAGAACCAGCTGTCGGATATTATGCCATGAATTGATGGGTTGGCGCCAGTGGAGATTGTGGCAATTCCTGGGTAGGCTTGGGTTAAAAGGTAGCTGTACCTTGCATTTTTGCAGCTGGCACCATCGTTAACCAGCATTTTAAATCCACCATCGGAAAACTTATCCCAGTACCTTGTCAGGTAGTCGAACCGCATCTGGCTAGCTACAATTTCGACAATCAAACGTGGTTTTTCTGATGGAATTTGACGGTTGGGCTGTGCCCATAAGGATAACCTAAGTCCTGCAGTGAACAGGATTAACAAGCTAAGTCTCTTTAAATGCATGGTTTATGGAACTTCTAAAAAATTGGTAATGGTTTTTTCCCCAAGTTGCTTGGGAATGCCGGTACAAAGCAACTTATTTTTGTTGAATCTGAACTATTTTTCTAACAATTATTGTGTCATTTACTCTTACCCAAACCATAAAGATATTTCCACTTGACTGTGTTTTAGGCATATTGTCATATTTCCACGTGAAGTTGTGAATGCCTGGCGTTAGCATACCGTTGAATACATTGTCCATTCTGCAGCCAAGGATACTATACACTTCCAGCTGAACCTGGGAGTATTCAGAAGTTTCAATTTCTATGTTTACCCTATCGGTAAAGGGGTTAGGAAATATTCTTAACAATTGGGTATTACCTATAATAGGTTCTGAAGCATTTGGGTTAAGAGAGATGGTGTAGGTAGAGTCGCTTGCTATGCTTATATCACCTTCATAGGTGTTGTACCCGCTTCGAGATATGTCAACATGGATGTTTGGTGCAAAAGGAATGCCGGTAAAGGTTGCTATTCCCTGGCTGTTGGTTTGTAGTTGCAGGTCGTTCAGGGTAACGGTTGCCTCTTCCACAGGGTTTCCCTCCGAGGTTACATGAAATGTTACCTCAAAGTATGCCGAAATGTCCATGTCGTAGCTATTTTGGCCTGTCCAAACCACATTCACCAGGCTGTCGGCCAGGGTGTTTCCCATATATTGTACACTCACCGGTTTTGCCAAACCTGTGGGCACGTTGACGAAGTTAACCTTGCCATCGCTTCCGGTGTTTGCCGTCATACCATCAAGGTTGACGGTTAAACCCTCGTATTCATTTCCATTGACCAGCACGGTAAAGGTGGCATTTTGCAGGGTAGGGGAGAGGATGATGTCGTCAACCCATGCGCAATCGCTTCCACCTATAACCATTTCATCCTTTTTGTACTCCCATTTGAGGGTGTGGGTTCCGGAGGTGATGCTGAAGGACTCCTCACCCCAGCTCTGTTCACCGCTCCATTCTCCTTTTTTGGTACCATCAATGTAAAATCTCAAAAAATCGTATCCCTGTTCGGAGGAGACCTTCCGGGCAAAGGCTACCTCCCCAGGCCCGTTGAAGTTCTGGGTAGCTGTCATGGCTGTACTGCTACTGTGGCCGATGCTGGCCGAGCGTAGGCTATAGCTGCCCGTGTAGGCTGTTTGGTTGGTACGGCTCCAGCTGCCGCCGGTAAAGGTTAGCGTGGAGGGTAGCTGCAGCTCAAAGCTTTCTGCCTCAGAGGGGGCTAGAATGAAATTCAGGGTGTTACTGGAGACGGTCAGGTTCAATTCTTGAGTTGAAGGTATGTAGCCAGCTTTGGATGCCCTCACCTGGTAGTAGCCTTCGTATATGGCAGAGAAGACATAAATGCCCTGAGCATTTGTGTAAACCGGTGTGTAGGAGGAACCCACCAGCTCAACCTTGGCCCCTTCGATGGGGTTTCCGGTTAAGCTGTCGGTAGCTAATCCTGAAAGGTTAACCTGCTGAGCTGGCTCAAGCACAACATCCTTCATAATTCTGCTTGAATAGCTGGGAACGCTTACAGTGTGGATTTGGCTAATATAGCCATCCGATTGGTAAAGAACCTCATAGGTTCCCGGAGCAATCATCCGGTAGTAGCTTCCATGCTCAGGGTTTGTAACCACATGCGAGCTATCCCTGTCGTGGCCGGGAATTGTGATGGTGGCATCGAGGGGTTGTCCATCCGGATTGGTTACCGTGCCGTAGAAACCGGTAAGGGCACGTTCGAGGTAACCTATAAGGGATTCCTTGTTGTAGCCCCAGTAAACTGGCAGCTCATCGGAGCTGAGCAGCTTGGTGCTGGAAATCTCCAGGGTAATCTCCCGGCAGTGGTGCCAGTAGTTCATGTAGTCCTGCCGTCCGCCGGTTATCACGTACCAGTCACCCCCGTTGGTAACCCCGTTGTTTTCATCCGTAAAATAGCCTGCAGGGCTGTGAGCATGGACTGAATCGGCGTAGGCCCGGCTGATGGTGTAGTACCAGCTGTTGTCGGCATGAGTATTCTCGGCCGATGTCCATGTGTCCCACGGGTAGTTGGCCACCTCGGCTCCGCCGTGGAAGTTTGCCGATAGGATGAAATGGTGCTCATTGGCAAAGCTCATCATAGCCTGCGTTTCGGGCTGCCATGAGTTGCCATCGGGGTGGTCGCCATCGCGGGGATCGGGGAAGTTACGGTTCAGGTCAACGTTGTTTTGGTTGTCGCGTCGTGCACCGTAAACGGTGCTATCTCCACTGTAGTAGGTTCCATCGGGGTTGGCGTTAGGATTGATGTATATGGCCGTGCCATTCAACAGGTTGGTTATCCGGGAGTTGCTCCCGTACTGGCTGAGCAGGTAGTCGGCCAGCCTGAGCATCAGCACAAATCCCGTTACCTCATCACCGTGTATGGTGCTGGAGTAGAGCACTTCAGGTTCAGCCTCGTTGGCCTGCACGTTGCCGGATATTTTTAGCATGTAGAGCTTACGTCCCCCCACGGTGGTTCCAATGGAGTCGAGTTTGCAGAGCTGGGGGTAGTCCTGCTCGAACTTTTTCATCAGCTCGCGGTAAACGGAGTAGGTGGGGTACCTGTCCCAGCTAGCCATTTGGCCAATAGTGGTTGCCATGTTGATAACTTTTCCGGGGAGCAGCGAGGGAGGGGTGAGCAGCTCCACCTTGTAACCCAGCTCCGAGAATCGGGCAAACTCCTCATCGTTGGCGTAAGCCCATACCGTATCGGCCTTAACCCTGTCAATGGAAATAATGCGGGTAATTTTGGTATTGATAGTTTCTTTACTGGGTTCAACAAACCGGAAGTAGCGTTCGGGATGCTGAGCGTGAAGGGTAGTGCATAAACACGTAAATACAATTAGCTGGGTTATGTGTAAGTACTTCATCAAAAAGTGATTTTTTTAAGATTCCATATTCTACCAAAAACAGCAAGATTGCCATGAGACGAAATATACAAATTCAAAAAAATGCTTTAAAACATACCAACTTTGCTGCCTTGAAATTGCAGGTTGAAAAACAACCAGCCGTTCTGAAATGTAGCTATACTGCATTTGTTTAAAGGTCAACATTAGCAGGTTGTTATCCTTTTGAATGTTTCAACCATACAAAAATATGAAATATGTCATGATAAGTTTAAAGGTAAAGTTTTATTTTTGTAGCGTTCACTTAAAGCTGGGCATTAGAAGTTAAGGCTTAAGTTGGTAGGTTCTGCTTACATGCAGCACACTTGTTGAATTTTAAACGTTGAAAAATGAGCACTGGTAAAATGTACGATAAGGTCTTCGCCATTTTCGGGGTATTCATGGTATTCTTTTATATCGGGCTAGGGGTGTTCATCATCTTTCATCCTCTTCTCGACCATTTGGATAAAGCCCTAAGGCTGATATTCGGCATAACGTTAATTATATACGGAATTTACCGGATAATGTATTCGTATGAAAAGATAAAGAAGGTTTTTTTTAGCAAGGATGATGATGACGAGTAGCAGCACATGCATGAAAAGCTCTCAATATATTCTTCCCCCCTTTCTGTTAGCTTGTTGAGCCTGTTTCGCATGCAAATGTTAAGCAGGTGTTTTTTTACATGCGGGGTTGGTGTATATTTGCCCGCTCTAATGTTAAAAAGTATTAAACGATAATGGTAACAAGTTGATAGCTAGCAGGGTATTAACTATTATGGACTGAAATTTGAGGTTACCTAAATACTATAAGTTTTCAAGATAATTACTAATATTGTGCGTTGTTAAAGTATTGAATAGGGCAAAGCGAAGAATATTAGTTGTTGGCCGGAAAAATTTAATACTATGGGAAAAATTTCAACATTCAAACAAGTCGTACAGCTGGCGATTTTAGCTGTAGCCATTGTGGCTGTGCTACCCGCATGTAAAAACAAGGGAGCAAAGGTCCCTGCCGAAACTCCGACCTCTGGTAGCATAAAGATTGAAGCAGATGAATCGTTCAAACCCATTGTAGATGCTGAGGTTAGCACATTCACCTCGCTCTATAACCTTGCCCATATCCAAACCGTTTACAAACCCGAGAGGGAGCTTATTGCCGATTTTCTCAACGATTCGGTGCAGGTAATCGTTTCGTCATGGACTCCAACCGAGGAGCAAAGGAAAACCCTGCTTGATGCTCAAACTGTTGTTCGTACTACGCTGGTTGCCTATGATGCGTTGGCAATTGTGCTGAACAAGGGAAATAACGACTCCCTTTTAACCTACGATAATGTTAAGGATATTTTTACCGGAAAAATCACCGACTGGAACCAGCTGAATACCCGTTCCAAACTAGGTAAGATTAGCATTATATTCGACAACATCCACTCAGGAAATATCCGGTACTTCAGGGAAAAGTTCAACCTTCCACAGCAGCTACCCCCCAACTTCTACGCTGTAAACTCGAATGCAGAAGTTGTAAACTACGTGGCTAAGAGTCCTGGTGCTCTCGGAATAGTTAGCGTAAACTGGATAAGCGATACCGATGATTCCACAAGTTTTGACCTTGGCAGCAAGGTAAAGCTAGCAGCCATTTCGCAGCAGTATTTCGATAAGGATTCCTACTACCTTCCCGTTCAGGGGTCAATTTACCAGAAAACCTACCCCTTTATCAGGGAGGTTAACATAAACTCAAGGGAGTCATTCTACGGCCTAGGATCCGGATTCATAAGTTTTGTTGCAGGTGAAAAGGGTCAAAGAATCATACTAAAGTCGGGCTTGGTCCCGGCTACCATGCCGATTAGAATTGTTGAAGTAAAAAACGAGTAACTAAAATTAACAGCAATGAACATGAGACGTATTAACCGAGCATTGCTTCCTGTCGCCTTATTAAGCTTGACCTGTGGTGTTGGTTTACAGGCTCAGACTCTTCAGGAGGCCATCACATTAACTAAGAATGAGCAGTATGATAAAGCGGAAGCCATGTTTCAGCAGCTCATTAAAAACGAGCCGGGAAACAGCAAGGTGTATTTCTTTTATGGGGAAAATGTCCTTTTGGACTACTTTGCCGATACAATCTCCAACTCGCTGAACGTGGCTACCAAGAAAGCTGCCGACATATTTAACAATGGCATCACGGCAAGCCCCAATGAACCGCTAAACTATGTTGGTTTAGCCAGGGTTTCATTTTACAACAGGGATGATGCCAAGGCCGAGGAGTTTAGGCTAAAGGCCAAAAGCCTTTTACCGCCGTACAAGAAGGTCAGCAAAATTCCAAATCCTAAGGATTATGCCTTTACTCTTGCCAAGATTGGCGAATCCTACATACGTTTTGGACAGGTTGATACCAGTAAGGCTATGCCCTACATTCGACAAGCGCTACAAATTGATTCACGAAACAGCGAGGTTTACATCATTGCCGGCGATTTGTACATCCTGGTAAACGACGGTTCCAAGGCAATAAAGAACTACAACCTGGCTCAGGACTGGGACCCCACTTCACCAACTGCCAACATGAAAATTGGAAGCATTTACGTGAAGGGCCGTAACCTAATGGCTGCTATTCCCTTCTACGAGCAAGCCATTGCCCTCGATCAGAACTACGCACCGGCCTACCGCGAGCTGGGCCAGCTATACTCCATGGCTGGACGATTCAACGAATCAAAAAAATACTTTGAAAAATACCTCGAGCTTACCAAGGGTAACATTCCTGCAAAGATCAGGTATGTTAACGCCCTCTTCTACGCCAAGGAATACAAGGAAGTAATCAAAAACGTGGAGGAAATCTTTGCCATTGATGACTCCAGGGCCTACCTTAACCGAATTGCAGGATACTCTGCTTTTGAGGAGGGAAACTACGAGCTGGCCAAGAATTACATGGATAAGCTTTTTGCCTCTCTCGACCCCGAACGCCTTATTAAGAAGGACTACCTTTACTACGCCCGAATACTTTCACGCAAGAACCAGAACTTAGGAAAGCTAACTATTGAGGCTGACAACATGGAGGCCGACTTAACCAAACTTCAAACCAAGTATGCCTCAGCTAAGCCCGGACCAGCCAAGGATAAGGCCAAAATTGAAATTGATGCTTTGAAGGCTGAACTTGACTCGGTAAAAGCCCTGGTTGAAAGGTCGGAAGCTGAGATAACCATGGCGCTGGAGGCATACGACAAAGCAGCCCTATTCGACGGTGAGGAGGACTTGAACATTACCTATGAAAAGGGTACAGTGCAGTATGCCGCCAAAAGATATGCTGATGCCGCTAAGACCTGGATGCACCTTATTGATCTAGGTAGAAATTCTGAAAATGACTACATCCAGGTTGGAAAGGCCTTTTACCAGGCAAAGGAATTCGACAAGGCTGACTCTGTGTTCAACGCAATGGTGACAAAATACCCCGACAACCTGCAGGGATACCTTTGGATGGCCAACATAGCTTCGGCTAAAGATCCCGACTCGGAGCTTGGCTTGGCCAAACCCAAATTCCAGCTTGTTTTGCAGAAAGCTGCCGTTGACTCCGTTAAATATGTTAAGGAAATGTACGATGCGCTCCGCTACCTCGGATACGAAGCTCTGCAGAACAAACGCTACGACGAGGCCAAGGCATACTACTATCGGATGATGAACCTTTCGCCCGATTACGTTATCAGAGCACACAGCTCCCTCAGCACCATGTACATCTCCATGGGTGATTATGCCAACGCTATTGCCGAGAATAATAAAATTCTGGCCATTGACCCCAACAACGAGGTAGCCAAATCGTCCATACAATACATTACACAGCTCCAAAAGAGCGCTCTGCCCAAAGCCAGTCCTAACGAGATATCGGGTGTTATTACCGATTCTGCTGGTGAGCCTATTCCAGGTGCTTCAGTTCGCGTAAAGGATACCGCTGCCGAGGCCTGGACGAATGCCCAGGGTGCCTATAAGTTTGTAATGCCCGAAGCTTCCGAGGTGCTTGTGGTTAGCGCTAAGGGTTACAAAACTGTTGAAATACCCGTTACCAAGAAGAGGGTTTACAACGTTTCGCTCGAAAAGTAACGCAGGCAAAATGTTACACTAATTTTATACGGAGTACTATTGTATTAAGTCAGATAATATTTATTTTTGCAATCTATTCACTTAAACCAAATAAACATTACTAAAATGAGCAAAAATTCAAAGTCGTCTGGTGGTGTTTTGCAGTCGCTTATGGCACCCCTTACAATTATTTTAGCATTTATCGTTGCTTATCTTATCTTTACCAGAGTGCTGGGTAACCCGGTTAACTTTGAAGGTGGCAACCCCAAGGGTCATCCCTTGCAGGGGAATCTTTTAGGTATGATGTATAAAGGGGGAGTTATCGTTCCTGTCCTTATTACGGTTATCATTACCCTTTTGACCTACGTTATTGAAAGGTACATCACCCTTACAAGGGTAAAAGGAAAATCAAGGCTGAACGTGTTTGTGTCCAACATTCAGAAAATGCTTGCCGAAGATAAAATTGAGGAAGCAATTGAGGCATGCGACAAGCAAAAGGGTTCACTTGCAAACGTTATGAAAGCTGGGCTCTCACGTTACCGTGCGTTGGAGAATGATAAGGAGTTGGAAAAAGACCAGAAGATTACCTCTATGAAGCAGGCAATTGAGGAAGCTACCGCACTTGAGCTGCCCGTTTTGTCAAGAAACATGGTATTCCTTTCAACCATTGCCTCTATATCGGTGCTGATCGGACTTATTGGAACGGTTCTTGGTATGATCCGTGCATTTGCCGCACTTGCCCAGTCGGGTGCTCCTGATGCTCTTGCCCTTTCAACCGGTATTTCTGAAGCCCTGGTTAATACCGCCTTCGGTATCACGGGTTCAACCCTGGCAATTATTTTCTTCAACATGTACTCAACCATGATTGATAACTACGTTTTCAAAATTGACGAGGCAGGATTTAGCCTTACCCAGACCTTTGCCGCATCAATCAGAAAGTAAGCTGCAGGTTCATTTTGATCAGAAAAAGAAAGGACTTTTAACATGCCAAAAATTAAACTAGGTGCCAAATCGCCCCGTATTGACATGACGCCGATGGTGGACCTGTTTACGTTGCTGCTGACATTTTTTATTCTCACGGCAACCTTTAGGCCACAAGAATCGGCACCAGTTGATACACCTTTTTCTGTATCGGAAAAACCTATTATGGATGCTAACGTTATGACGGTTCTTATTGCGAAGGATAAGCGAGTTTTTTTCAATATTGACAACGGACCCGATACCATTTTAAAGTTCAGGCCCAAGGTGCTGGCCGAAATGGGCAAGCGCTACAATATCGAGTTTAACGAAGCCGAACTTCGTCAGTTTGAGAAAAGCGGGACAGCCGTCGGCGTTCCGATACAGAAAATGAAGGAATACCTAAATACCAAAAACTCTGACGAAAGGCGTGTGCTCGAAACAGGAGTACCAATAGACTCCACGGACAACCAGCTTGCCCTGTGGATCCTATTTGCCCGCCAGGTGAACCCTGCCGTGCAAACCATGATTAAGGGTGACGCCGATCTTGAATTTCCCGTCGTAAGGGAAATACTGTCTATACTGCAGGATAAGAACGTGAACAGGTACAGCCTTGTTACAAATCTTAGGGCTGTAGAGGTGAAGGAAGATGAAATAGCTGAGTGAGATGGCAGAAGTTCAAGTACAAGAAAATACCAAGGGCGGGAAAAAGAAACCCAAGAAGGGTGATGCGCATGTAGATATGACGCCCATGGTGGACCTAATGAGCCTGCTCATTACGTTCTTCATGCTAACTGCTGCTTTCAGCAAACCAAAGGTTATGGAAATCGTTCTCCCCGAGAAAATTAAAAAGGGCGAGAAGGTTGAACCACCAAAAATTGCCGAAAGCCGTACTCTCAACGTAATCCTGGGACCAAACGATAAGGTGTACTGGTACCCCGGTAAGGCCGACCCAGAGGTTACCGTGCTTCAGGAAACCGACTTTAGCGCTACGGGCATTCGTAAGGTGCTACTCGATCGCAACAGGGCACTATTCCGCAAAATTGACGATTTTCAGAAAAAGGTCATAAGCGGTGAAATCGAGATTAGCCAGGATTCTCTACGTAGTGCCATTAGCCAGCTAAAAAAGGACGACGATACGGGCCCAATTGTTCTCATCAAGGCATATAAAACATCAAAGTACAAAAACTTTGTGGATATTATTGACGAGATGTCCATTGTTGGAATTGCCCGATACACCGTAACCGATATCAACTGGGTTGAAGAAAAGCTGGTTGAAAAGGCTCTTGGAATAGCCCCTGTGGCTACAACACAAACAGCTAAATAAGGAGGTTGATATGACAAGAACATACTATCCCAGCTTTGACGATATTGTATTTGCCAACAGGAATAAGGAGTATGGCGCTTATGTTTTACGGAAGAAGTACACCCGAACGATGGCCCTGTCTATAATTCTGGGTGTTCTTATCATCGTTATGGCCGCCATTATCCCTTTTATCCGGGCAAAGAGCATTGCCGCTGCTAAGGCTAGAGATGCCAACGAGGTTATCGCTCAAATGGCCAACGATATTCAGCTTGAGGAAGCAGCACCACCCCCACCACCCCCACCACCCCCACCATCGGAACAGCAAACTGTTGTGAAGTACGTTGCTCCTGTTGTGGTTGACACCGTTAAACCCGAAGAGCAAAGCAAGCTTATGATAGCCGAGGAGGCTGTTGAAACGGTAGTTGACAAGGAAGTTGTTGAGGTTGTGGAGGTTGTGGAGGCACCCAAGGAGGAGGTTGAGTACGAGGCTCCGGCTGAGGTATTCGTAGCTGTTGAGGAAATGCCATCCTTCCCGGGCGGGGATGCCGAGCTATTCAAGTTTATCTACGAAAACGTTAAGTATCCCGACATTGCCATGGAAAATAACATCCAGGGTAAGGTAATTGTCAGGTTCTGCGTAACCTACAAGGGTACTGTTGACCATGTGTCGGTTCTCCGTGGCGTTGACCCAACCCTCGACGAGGAGGCCATTCGGGTTATAAAGATGCTACCCCAGTGGAAACCCGGTAAGCAGGGCGGTAAGCCGGTTAATGTTTGGTACACCGTTCCTATCAGCTTCCAGCTGAAGTAGGAGTAATATAGTTTTTTGTGAAAAAGGCGCTTCAACCGATGCGCCTTTTTCATTTACCCCTTGCCATTTCTTTTCGTGAATATTTTTGAAAACATTTCAACAGGTGCATACGTAAAAAATGAACCTAAAAAACATCGGGAGTATGGCTATTCGAATTACCGAGCTATTTGGGGCAAAGGCCGGAGATGATTGGGGCAGGCACTACATGGGCATCATCAAACATTGCGTGCTACCTAATGGACAGCAGGGTGTATTCGGCCGAATTGATATTAAGGATAGCGAGCATAACGAGGTAGCTTGCGCTAGTGCCAATAGCCGTGAACAGCTGGGTGTAAAGCTCGATTTGCTTGTTTTGATGGTGCTGGATTATGGGATACTCGATTTGAAGGCGAATGGCATGAATAGCGATACCTTTGGCACCAACATGACCATTGGGCTAAGCTGAGAGCTGGGTTGTGATTTACTCCACGATTTTGTCCTTTTAAAAGTTTTTTTTGTTAAAAAGCGGCGGTTGAAATCCGTGAATGTTCGCTATTTTTCTTTTCCTGTCAACAAAAGCAATTTACTGTTGTTTACATTAACGTTGAAGTATTGCCCAGGCTCTACGGCCAGGCAGTTAACCCTTTCTATTTCTTTGGATTAAGACGACAGGGTAATACATTTAAGCGGTTGGGATAAGGGGGAAAGGAGTTTTTTCCCCTCTTTGTTTTAAAAAATATATTTATCCTACTTCCCATCCCTCCTAAAAGGCTGCACCAGCTACTTGAACTTAGATGACAAAAAGACCTATCAATATTATTTCAATAGCATTGGTGCTTATTTTTATAGCGCCAATGTCAATTAAGCTTGTTGACGGACTTTTCCATCACCATGACCATTTTCATTGCACCGCAACAAACGAGAAGCATTTTCATGTATATCACGAAAAATGTCCCATACCGGGTTTTGAGCTATCTCTTTTTTCGGCTGAAAAGCATTTACAAATCTCTCAGAAACACAATTACTGTGTAAAACCAAATGACGATTACAACTTTGTTTATTGTAGCAATAATTCAGAGTACTCATTTTTACTACGTGCACCACCATGTTTACAGGTGTGAAATGTACATCTGTTAAGGTATAAAAGTTTGTTTATAAGCTAAAACGTAATAAAATGAGAAGAATACTTATCGTTGTTGCTATGATATTGTCGTATCATATATTGAACGCCCAAAACAAAATAACAGGGAAAATTTCAGATCAAGCTAATTTACCGTTGATTGGTGTAAGCGTTTTTGTTCCCGATATGAGTAAGGGTACAACATCGGGAACTAACGGATCTTATGAGCTGTCAGGTTTACCGAATGGTAAAATTAAAATTCAATTCTCCTTGTTGGGCTATGCCGGTAGAATTGAGACCGTTGTGTTATCTGGAGAAGGGTTGGAGCTGAACATAGTGCTAAACCAAACAGCTTTAGAATTGGAGGAAATAGTTGTTTCCGGTGGGTATAGCTCGACCCAACACGAAAACGCAGTAAAAATTGATGTTCTCAAACTCGACCCACGAACAGGTACAACTACGCCAAATTTTACGGAAACACTCACAAAAGTTCCCGGCGTTGATATGATTTCTAAAGGAAGTGGTGTATCGAAACCGGTTATCAGAGGACTCTCGATGAATGATATTTTAGTTCTGAATAATGGGGTGAGATTTGAGAACTACCAGTATTCCAGCCATCATCCGCTCGGGATTGACGAGTTTGGAGTTGAAGATGTTGAAATTATTAAAGGCCCTGCTTCATTGCTTTATGGCTCCGATGCAATTGGTGGTGTTATCAACTTCATAAAAGAAAAACCCGCACCCATAGGTAGCATTACTGGCGATTACAACATGCAACTTTTTTCAAACACGCTGGGTGCAACTAATAATTTTGGTATAAAAGGAGCTTCAAATAAGTTTTTTGGAGGGTTAAGAGTTGGTCAAAAAACAAACTCCGATTTTCTTCAGGGGGGAGGTGCTTTTGTCCCAAATTCACGTTTCAACGAAATGTCAGCTAAGTTAAATGCAGGATTTACTGATAAAGTCGGCACTTTTAAATTGTTTTACGACTTCAACAATCAAAAACTAGGACTGGTTGAAGACGAGGCAATTGAAGAAATTTCCCAGAGGGGTAGAAAAAACGAAATTTTCTACCAGGAATTAAACACCCATTTGCTCTCTTCGCAGAACAAGCTGTATTTGGGTAAATTCAAGCTGGATATAAATTCAGCGTTTCAGCGTACAGAGTTAACCCATTTTGGTGATGCTGGCGTTTATGAAATACAAATGAAGCTTGCAACATTTACGTATGATGCCAAGCTTCATTTGCCATCAAGGGTGAACTCCGAATACATAATCGGGTTGCAGGGGTTTAACCAAACAAATACAAATCTCAACAACAGGGAAACCAAGCTATTACCTGATGCTACAACAAGTAATTATTCTGCTTTTGGCTTGTTGCAGTACACTTTCTTCAGAAAATTAAAACTGCAAACAGGCATTCGTTACGATTATAAGACCATAGCCACTAAGGGTATTGGTGTGGCTACCGATTCAATGACCTATCGTGCCCCATTAGACAAGTCATACGGGAGTTTTAGCGGGTCGCTTGGTGCCACATACAAAGTAACGGAAGAGCTATTATTTAGAGCAAACATTGCTGCTGCATACCGCACTCCCAACATAGCAGAGCTTACTTCAAACGGACCACACGAGCTGAGATTCGAAATTGGCGATAGAAACTTAGACCCTGAAAATTCATACGAGACAGATGTAAGCCTACATTACCATAAGGATAACTTCATCGTTGATGTGGCAGGTTTTTACAACATTGTCAATAGCTACATATTTATTTCACCAACAGGCGACACAACTGCCTCGGGGATATATATTTTTAGCTACAAGCAGGCAAATTCCATATTGTTTGGAGGCGAAGCAGGTTTGCATGTTCATCCCAAATCGTTAAAATGGCTGCACTTTGAAACCACGTTTTCATCCGTAATTGGCAAGCAACGGAATGACCTCTACCTGCCATTTGTGCCAGCTAATAAATTACGGTTTGAATTACGGGGTGAAAAGGAAAAATTAGCGCTTATTAATAATGCATTTGCCTCTATAAGCATAAACACCGCATTTAAGCAAAACAACGCTGCGCCTGACGAAACGCCTACTGCTGGATATACGCTTATTGATTTAAGCATTGGTGGCCAAATTAAAGTGCAGAATCAGCTTATTTCATTTAGCATAAGCGCAAACAACCTAACGGACAAGAAATACATTGACCATCTATCAACACTGAAAGAAGTGGATTTATACAATCCCGGTCGGAATATTTCGTTAAGCATTCATATTCCATTCGAGTTAAAAGCAAGTAGTGAGAATTAACAGCTACTAAAAAGGGGCTATGACTATCCCCATTTTTAGGAACGCTTATAGCCATTTCCTGGCTGAATTTTAGCTTTAAGGCCTGATGCTGATGGGGTGTTAATAACCCGAAATAGCTCGCAGGGCTACTCGGGCTGTTGGCACCCCTTCCTGCTCCTGGTAGCTCCATTCTTCCTTTTTCCCATTTTTTTATGCCGGCTTACCGTATAGCACGGCTGTGGTTTTCCTGTGGGGCACCGACCCTAATGGCGGGCGTAAATGTATTCCTTGTTGATATCGTGGCACCACCGGGTTTAGCTTTTTTCACCATAACTAGTGGTGCCTTTTTTCAATTCCACTATGGTTCGGTTAAAAGGGGGTAACTTTAACGAAATAAGGAAAGGGGAGACAAATGAGCTGTTTGTAATAGTTAAGAATGGGATGACAGAGGTTGCCGTTATTCGGATAAACAAGGAAAACGGATGCTACATTGTTGAAAAGGCAAGTGTGATGCGGAAAGCATATGTAAACAGAAAAGAGTTGCTGTGGCAACGGGAGCGAACCCTATTAACCTGAACTGCCCTCAGGTTTCTTTGACCTGCTATGCTGCTTATTTGGGCAGGCAGCGATAACAGAACGCTTAGAAGCACACAACAACTCCTAAATACAAAGGTAAACCATTTTAAGGTTAAAGTCAAAAATTTCAATTCCACTATGGTTCGGTTAAAAGAAAAATTTTTTACAATTGCGTTGTCTCAATTTACCGCATTTCAATTCCACTATGGTTCGGTTAAAAGTCCTAAAACATGGGTTAGTCGTGGTATTGGCGTTACATTTCAATTCCACTATGGTTCGGTTAAAAGCAAATTCGAGCATTGGGTGAAGGTGTTGTTCTCGATTATTTCAATTCCACTATGGTTCGGTTAAAAGCCGCTAATTTTAGAGCTTCTCTCTCACTATGACAAATTTCAATTCCACTATGGTTCGGTTAAAAGGTAGATAGCACCACGCTTCTGCGTTAACGGCTGGAAATTTCAATTCCACTATGGTTCGGTTAAAAGACCAGAATGGGAAGCGCAACTGTGGAGGCATCTGGATTTCAATTCCACTATGGTTCGGTTAAAAGAACTCTAAAAGGCTACAAATTCAGGGTTCGTATATATTTCAATTCCACTATGGTTCGGTTAAAAGTTCGTCAACAACTTTATGCACGTTCTCGGGTGTAATATTTCAATTCCACTATGGTTCGGTTAAAAGAATTAAGAATAGATTTAAAAAAAATCCTCCATTTTTTATTTCAATTCCACTATGGTTCGGTTAAAAGAAGCCTTTACTGTTAAATTTAATAAGTGCCTACAAAATTTCAATTCCACTATGGTTCGGTTAAAAGTTGTAGCTCTTGTGGCTGCCATCCCTGTTGTAGTATTTCAATTCCACTATGGTTCGGTTAAAAGAAAAAGTGCATCAACAAACGTAAAAAATACTGAAAATTTCAATTCCACTATGGTTCGGTTAAAAGTAAGTACACGGATGCAGAACTTAAAGCAAAGCGGCTATTTCAATTCCACTATGGTTCGGTTAAAAGACTGCGGGAGCTACTGGAAGGGGTTAAGGAAAATTAATTTCAATTCCACTATGGTTCGGTTAAAAGTTCTGCGGATAAAAGCAAGGTTTTTGGGCTTTATTATTTCAATTCCACTATGGTTCGGTTAAAAGAGAGAGGGAAGCAGATAACCGTCAA
>ENA-UPTA01000195-UPTA01000195.1-activated-sludge-metagenome-genome-assembly--contig:-NODE-195-length-68779-cov-26.292823_pt1 | contig 68779 bp, 34 predicted proteins | sample MGYA00238184_ERZ773361 | MGnify/ENA primary metagenome ERZ773361 (study PRJEB29100, sample SAMN05720205) | activated sludge metagenome | isolation source: anaerobic digester from wastewater...
TCTGTGCCCAAAGCGGAGGTAAGGACAATGGTATTGTCAGTAACAACATTGATGGCTCCCACGGTAGTTACGTTTCCGCAGCCACCTGTCAGCGTGACCGTATAGGTAAATGCACCCGAAACAGTCGGAGTGCCGCTTATGGTTACGGTATTGGATGACCAGGAACCGGTAACTCCGGCAGGTAAGCCGGTAATGGCGGCACCGGTAGCTCCGGTAGTGGCATAAGTGATAGTGGTAATGGCGGTATTGATACACTTGGTTTGTGCATTGCTGCCTGCCGCAGAAGTCAGCACCATGGCATTGTTTGGGGTAACCGTAATGGTGCCGGTGGCTGTTACTGTTCCGCAACCTCCGCTCAGTGTAACAGTATATGTGAATGTTCCGGAAACAGTGGGTGTGCCGCTAATGGTTACGGTATTGGATGACCAGGAACCGGTAACTCCGGCTGGTAAGCCGGTAATGGCGGCACCGGTAGCTCCGGTAGTGCCATAAGTAATTGTGGTAATAGCGGTATTAATGCACTTGGTTTGGGCATTAGTGCCTGCCGCAGAAGTCAGAACAATAGTATTGTTCGGAGTAACTGTGAGGGTGCCGGTGGCTGTTACTGTTCCGCAACCTCCGCTCAGTGTAACAGTATATGTGAATGTTCCGGAAACTGTGGGTGTGCCGCTTATGGTTACGGTATTGGATGACCAGGAACCGGTAACTCCGGCTGGTAAGCCGGTAATGGCGGCACCGGTAGCTCCGGTAGTGCCATAAGTAATTGTGGTAATAGCGGTATTAATGCACTTGGTTTGGGCATTAGTGCCTGCCGCAGAAGTCAGAACAATAGTATTGTTCGGAGTAACTGTGAGGGTGCCGGTGGCTGTTACTGTTCCGCAACCTCCGCTCAGTGTAACAGTATATGTGAATGTTCCGGAAACAGTGGGTGTGCCGCTAATGGTTACGGTATTGGATGACCAGGAACCGGTAACTCCGGCTGGTAAGCCGGTAATGGCGGCACCGGTAGCTCCGGTAGTGCCATAAGTAATTGTGGTAATAGCGGTATTAATGCACTTGGTTTGGGCATTAGTGCCTGCCGCAGAAGTCAGAACAATAGTATTGTTCGGAGTAACTGTGAGGGTGCCGGTGGCTGTTACTGTTCCGCAACCTCCGCTCAGTGTAACAGTATATGTGAATGTTCCGGAAACAGTGGGTGTGCCGCTAATGGTTACGGTATTGGATGACCAGGAACCGGTAACTCCGGCTGGTAAGCCGGTAATGGCGGCACCGGTAGCTCCGGTAGTGCCATAAGTAATTGTGGTAATAGCGGTATTAATGCACTTGGTTTGGGCATTAGTGCCTGCCGCAGAAGTCAGAACAATAGTATTGTTCGGAGTAACTGTGAGGGTGCCGGTGGCTGTTACTGTTCCGCAACCTCCGCTCAGTGTAACAGTATATGTGAATGTTCCGGAAACTGTGGGTGTGCCGCTTATGGTTACGGTATTGGATGACCAGGAACCGGTAACTCCGGCTGGTAAGCCGGTAATGGCGGCACCGGTAGCTCCGGTAGTGCCATAAGTAATTGTGGTAATAGCGGTATTAATGCACTTGGTTTGGGCATTAGTGCCTGCCGCAGAAGTCAGAACAATAGTATTGTTCGGAGTAACTGTGAGCGTGCCGGTGGCCGTTACTGTTCCGCAACCTCCGCTCAGTGTAACTGTATATGTGAATGCTCCGGAAACAGTGGGTGTGCCGCTAATGGTTACGGTATTGGATGACCAGGAACCGGTAACTCCAGCGGGCAAGCCGGTAATGGCGGCACCGGTAGCTCCGGTAGTGGCATAAGTTATAGTGGTAATGGCGGTATTGATACACTTGGTTTGTGCATTGCTGCCTGCCGCAGAAGTCAGCACCATGGCATTGTTTGGGGTAACCGTAATGGTGCCGGTGGCTGTTACTGTTCCGCAACCTCCGCTCAGTGTAACTGTATATGTGAATGCTCCGGAAACAGTGGGTGTGCCGCTAATGGTTACGGTATTGGATGACCAGGAACCGGTAACTCCGGCGGGCAGGCCTGAAATTGTAGCACCTGTAGCACCAGAGGTAGCGTAAGTGGTGGTGGTTATTGGTGTATTTATACATTTTGTTTGTGTACCACCTGCTGTTAAGGTAATTGTATTGTTGGGTGTAACGGTTATGGTCCCTGTGGCAGTCACGGCGCCGCAACCTCCGCTCAGCGTAACTGTATAAGTAAACGCGCCTGAAACCGTTGGAGTGCCGCTTATGGTTACGGTGTTAGATGCCCAGGAACCGATAACTCCGGCGGGCAGACCTGAAATTGTAGCACCTGTGGCACCAGAGGTAGCGTAAGTGGTGGTGGTTATTGGTGTATTAATACATTTTGTTTGTGTGCCACCTGCAGTTAAGGTGATTGTATTATTTGGTGTAACCGTCATGGTGCCGGTGGCTGTTACTGTTCCGCAACCTCCGCTCAGTGTAACAGTATATGTGAATGTTCCGGAAACCGTGGGAGTGCCGCTTATGGTTACGGTGTTAGATGCCCAGGAACCGATAACTCCGGCGGGCAGACCTGAAATTGTAGCACCTGTGGCACCAGAGGTAGTGTAAGTGGTGGTGGTTATTGGTGTATTTATACATTTTGTTTGTGTGCCACCTGCTGTTAAGGTAATTGTATTGTTGGGTGTAACGGTTATGGTCCCTGTGGCAGTCACGGCGCCGCAACCTCCGCTCAGAGTTACAGTATATGTGAACGCTCCGGAAACAGTGGGTGTGCCGCTAATGGTTACGGTGTTAGATGCCCATGAACCGGTAACTCCGGCAGGAAGGCCTGAGATAGTAGCTCCCGTAGCACCGGAGGTAGTGTAAGTGGTGGTGGTTATTGGTGTATTTATACATTTTGTTTGTGTACCACCTGCAGTTAAGGTAATCGTATTGTTGGGTATCACAGTAATTGTTGCGGGGTCGGTGCTTGCATTGTTTGTTCCACTGCAATTTGTCAAATAGCATCTGTATTGAAAATTCCCGGCGGTAGTGATTCCTGCTACAGTCATTGTTGGGGAGGTTTCGTTGGAATAATCAGCTCCCGTTGGTATTCCATCAACAACATTTGTCCATGTGCTGCCATTATAGTATTGCCACTGATAGGTGATTGGAGAATACCCGCTGGCTGTAGTTGACAAATCAGCACTTCCGGAGGTATTGCAAATACTTTGATTGCCTGGTTGGGTCAAAATAGCTACAGAAGTACAAGAACACAGCTCGCCATTTACATACTCAACAGAATTATATATAAAATATTGGTCATTGGCAATCAATCGTGGTGTAGGAGAATCAGCCCATTCTATCGGGGTGCACCCACTTGCTGTTGCTTTATAGGTAAAATTTAATTTACACAAGATACCGCCATTGGGGATGACTGTACCGTATGAATCACAGCCCCAGTTAACCGTAATCACCATCGAATTTGTCAATGCATTCCAATAGTTATAAACGGCCACACCGACAAATCCCGAATACCAGTCCGAAATGGAAATAAATGTCAGTTTTGTTGAATCATAGTTAATGGTAAACTGAAAGGCACAAATATTATCAGGTGCGAAATCGTAGAGCGAAATATTGGCGGTAACGCTACTTCCGGGAATAATCCCACCCACAGAGTCAATCTTAACAGACTGAGAGGTTGCTGTTAGCCAAAACATGGCCAGCACAAAGAGTAAAGCTAATTTTTTCATATAGTTAAGTTTAAATTACATTAAATTTATTCTATGCAAATCTACTAAAACCTGTTAATAAAAATTAAATAAAATAAAAAATAGTTAGTTAGAAATGAAAAATGGATGTAAAAATAGCTCAGGGTAATCCACTCACTACGCGCAAGTACCTAATTTGTCACTGATACAAATTTTTTCCTTTTCAGACTCGCTAATTAATAGGCTTACGTTTTTTAGTCCACAGGTTTTGATCCAGATCCGTGAAGCACCACTTTAGAGTGTAACTTCGGAGTGTAATAAAAAACAAAGCCCTGTAAACATTTGATTTACAGTGCTAATTTTGTTTTTGGAGTGGAGCATATGGGAGTTCCCGATTCGCACACTCATCGGGATAAACTTCTACTCTTTTTTGTTTTGCAAAACAAAAAAAGGCAGCTTGCGCTGCCTTCATCCTCTCACTACGTGGAGCGTATGGGAGTTCCCGATTCGCGCGCTCATCGGGATAAACTTCTACTCTTTTTTGTTTTTGCAAAACAAAAAAGGCAGCTTGCGCTGCCTTCATCCTCTCCACTGCGTGGAGCGTATGGGAGTTCCCGATTCGCGCGCTCATCGGGATAAACTTCTACTCTTTTTTGTTTTTGCAAAACAAAAAAGGCAGCTTGCGCTGCCTTCATCCTCTCCACTGCGTGGAGCGTATGGGAGTCGAACCCATGACCTTCAGACTGCCAGTCTGACACTCTAGCCAACTGAGCTAACGCCCCAAAACAGGGTGCAAATGTATAAATATTATTCCTAACTTTACAAAAGTTTTTCAAAATATTTTTCTACAGACCACTTTACCTTATTCGACATTTAAAGAAATCTTTTTAAGCATAACAAAACAAGGCTTTGCGGAAACAAAACTGCGTAACTCAAAATCGCTATCTCAATGAAAAGAATTTTTGCCGCCATAAAAATACATCCACAACCAGCGCTAACTAATTTTATAAGCACACTGCAACATCACCTGGCCATGGATACTATAACCTGGGTCAATACAGAAAAGCTTCACCTCACCCTAAAATTTTTCGGGGAAACACCCGATGACAAAATTCAGAAAATAGAAACTGAACTTGAAAAAATCACCTTTACGCCATTCGATATAGAAATTGGCCATCTAAAAATTTTCGGCAGCAGATACCAACCCAGGGTTCTTTTTCTGGAAGCCATGAACGTCTCACCCCTGACCTTGCTTAGCCAGCAGATAAAAGAAAAAATTGCAACTTTGGGATATGAACCCGACAGTCAGCATTTTGTTCCGCACCTTACCCTCGGCCGGATAAAAACAATTTCGGATAAGAAATATTTTCAGAAAAAAATAGGTGCGTATTCCGAAATCGTCCTGCAAACAGAGCATGTGAAAGAATTTTTATTGTACGAAAGTATACTTCATCCCTCTGGGCCAGAGTATAAAATCATAAAAATTTTCCCGTTGGGAATATAATTTGCAAAAAATATTTTTTTAATCAAAAAAAATAGTATTTTTGCACCCGCAATTGTCCTATGGTGTAACTGGCAACACGTCTGATTTTGGTTCAGAAGAGTTCAGGTTCGAGTCCTGATAGGACAACAGAAAAAAGGAAAAGCTGTTGAGGGGACGCAAGTCCCCTCTTTTATTAAATAACTATGATCACCGAAAAACAAATAGCCGAGATTGTCAATGAAAAGCTGCTGGGAACAGCACTTTTTTTGGTGGAAATCCGGGTAAAACCCGGCAACTTCATCACCGTTTCCATTGATTCCGACAGTTATGTCAGCATCAACGATTGTGCAGCCCTCAGCCGCCACATTGAATCGAAACTGGACCGTGAAACAGAAGATTTTGAGCTGGAAGTTTCTTCAGCAGGGCTGGATCAGCCATTAAAATTACAGCGGCAATACCTCAAAAACATTGGCAATGATTTAAAAGTACTTACCCAGGATGGTAAAAACTTCACAGCCGCCTTATTGGGTGTTGGCACAAAAGACATTACCCTGCTAATTCCTGAAAATAAAAAGAAAAAAACTCCGGAACAGGAAATCATCCTTGCATTAAAAGACATTAAAGAAGCAAAAATCATAATAAAAATTAGTAACAAATAATATTTAAAGTACTGAATAATGGAACACATCAATCTTGTTGAATCATTTTCTGAATTTAAAGAATACAAAAATATTGAGCGCGAAACCATGATGCGCATACTCGAAGACGTTTTCAGGCATATGCTGATAAAAAAATACGGTAGCGACGAAAACTTCGACATCATCGTAAATATCGATAAGGGTGACCTTGAAGTATGGCGTAACCGGAAAATTGTTGATGACAATGAAGTTACCGACCCCAACCAGCAAATTGCCTATTCAGATGCCATAAAGATTGAGCCCGACTTTGAAATCGGCGAAGACGTTTCAGAAGAAGTCAGGCTAAAGGACTTCGGCCGCCGCGAAATACTCGCCATGCGCCAAAACCTGGTTTCAAAAATAATGGAGCATGAAAAAGACAATATTTATAAAGAATACATTGAAAAAGTAGGCCAGATTGTAACCGGCGAAATCTATCAGGTGTGGAAAAAAGAAATCCTGGTGCTTGATGACGACGGTATTGAACTTATCATACCAAAATCCGAACAAATTCCCTCTGATTTCTACCGTAAAGGCGAATCGGTACGTGCTGTAGTTTCCAAAGTGGAAATGAAAAACGGCACACCGGTCATTATCCTTTCACGCACCTCCCCCGTGTTTCTCGAACGTCTTTTTGAAGCTGAGGTCCCCGAAGTATTTGATGGCCTGATAACTATTAAGAAAATTGTACGTATCCCCGGCGAACGCGCCAAAGTAGCTGTAGAATCTTACGACGACCGCATCGACCCCGTGGGCGCCTGCGTGGGCATGAAAGGTGCCCGCATACACGGCATAGTGCGCGAACTTCGAAACGAAAACATTGATGTTATTAACTTTACCACCAATATATCCTTGTATATAACCCGCGCACTCAGCCCGGCTAAAGTTTCCTCAATAAAAATTGATGAAAAAAATAAAAAAGCTGATGTCTTTTTAAAACCCGATCAGGTGTCGTTGGCTATCGGCAAAGGCGGATACAATATCAAACTGGCAGCAAAACTTACCGGCTATGAAATCGATGTGTACCGTGATTCGGATTCAGATTTTGAAGATGTTGATCTGCAGGAATTTGCAGATGAAATTGAAGAATGGATCATCGAAGAACTAAAAAATGTTGGTTGCGATACCGCCAAAAGTGTCCTCGAACTCAGCGTGGACGAACTGGTAAAACGCACCGACCTGGAAGAAGAAACCATCAGAGAAGTTATCAAAATTTTAAGATCAGAATTTGAATAAAATACCCAAACTATATTTTTCATACTAATCACGCAAAACAAAAATAAGGTTCAATCAGGTAAAAAATGGAAGAAACCGTAAAAACATACCGATTAAGTAAAATTGCTACCGAATTCAATGTGTCCGTGAATTCTATCATTGATTTTCTTTCAAAAAAAGGAATAAAGGTTGATAACAACCCCAATGGTAAAATCACCTCGGATATTTATGAAATTCTGCAAAAAGAATATTCAAAGGACAAGCAGGTAAAAGAAACATCTAAGAAACTTGATATTGGCAGTGTACGCCACGAAACTATCACCCTCGACAAGGCCAAAGACCGCGAAAAAGATACCGACCTCACCCAGGATAAAGAGCTTTTTATAAAAAATGTTCCGGTTTCTTATCCCGTAGAATCAAAAATTATTGAAAAAAAGGAAGAACCCGCCCAAAAAGCCGCCGAACCAGCCAAAAAAGCTATAAAAGAGGAACCCCAGACTGTTGAACCAGAAAAATCATCTACTGAAAAACCAGCCAAAAAAGCCCCAAAACAAGTAGAAGAAAAAATCAAAGAAGTTGAAAAAGCTTCTGAAAAAGAGGAAAAAGAAACCGAAGAAACCCCAAAAACCGGCAAATTAAAAGGGTTAAAAGTTGTAGGAAAAATTGACCTGGAAAAAGTCAGCGAAAAAAAATCCGGCAAAAAAGTCGCTGAAGAAACTTCCAAAGAGACAAAAAAATCAAAAGCCAAAACTGAAGTTGCCGAAGAAAAAATTGAGGCACCGGAAGAGAAAAAAACCACAAAAAAAGCAAAAAAGGCAGAAACTCCTGTAGAACCAGAACCGGAAGTCAAAGAAGAAATAGCTGAAAAGGTAGTTACAGAAGAACCACCCGTGGTTACAGAAGAAATTGCACCTGCCAAAGAAGAGGTCAAGGAAGACAACAACCTGATAGCCACCGAATACATTAAACTGCATGGCCCTAAAGTATTGGGAAAAATTGAGTTACCGGTTGAAAAACCGCCACAAAAACAACCTGTAGCCACCTCGTCGGACAATAAAGTTTCGGACAGAAAGCGCAGGCGTAAACGCATCAAAAAAGAAGGAATTCAACCGGGCGAGTCGGAAATGCAAGGCAAAACCGGGGGCACGGGAAGCGGCACTGGCACCTCACGAACGTCAAGGCACGACAGCCGAAAAAGTAAAGAGCCTCTGCACCCGGAAGTATCTGAAGAAGAAATTCAAAAACAAATCCGCGACACTCTTGCCAAGCTCACGGGCCCTACCAAGTCAAAAGCATCAAAATACCGCCGCCTGAAAAGAGATATGGTGCAGCAACAAATCGAAGAAGAGCATTTAAAGGAGGAAGAAGAAAAGAAAATTCTTAAAGTAACAGAATTTGTTACCGTGAATGAAATTTCCACCCTGATGAATGTTCCTGTCACCAGCATTATCTCCACCTGTATGACGCTTGGTTTGTTTGTTTCCATTAACCAGCGCCTCGATGCAGAAGTTTTATCTATTGTTGCCGATGAATTCGGGTTCAAGGTAGAATTTATCAGCGCCGAACTGGAACAGGCCGTTCATACCGAGAAAGATGCTCCCGAAACGCTCCTGGAACGTCACCCTATTGTTACGGTTATGGGACATGTGGATCATGGGAAAACCTTGTTGCTCGATTATATCCGCAACTCCAATGTCATTGCCGGGGAGGCGGGAGGTATCACTCAACATATTGGAGCCTATGAGGTTACGCTGGAAGACGGAAAGAAAATCACCTTCCTTGACACCCCCGGCCATGAAGCCTTTACCGCCATGCGTGCCCGCGGTGCTAAAGTTACCGATATTGCAATCATCGTAATAGCTGCCGACGACAGTGTCATGCCCCAAACCGTGGAAGCCATCAATCACGCCCAGGCAGCAAAAGTTCCCTTGATTTTTGCTATCAACAAGATAGATAAACCTACGGCCAATCCCGAAAAAATAAAAGAAGCCCTGGCGGCCATGAACCTTCTGGTGGAAGACTGGGGCGGAAAATACCAATGCCAGGAAATATCAGCAAAAAAAGGTATCAACATCGACAAGTTGTTGGATAAGATTCTGCTGGAAGCTGAAATGCTCGAACTGAAAGCAAATCCCAATCGCAATGCCTACGGCACCGTACTGGAATCCTCGCTGGAAAAAGGCCGTGGTTATGTTGCCAAACTATTGATGCTTAATGGCACGCTGCACGTTGGCGATATGGTTTTGGCCGGGTCCAGCTATGGCAGAGTTAAAGCCATGTATAATGAACGTAACCTGACCATGGAAACAGCAGGTCCTGCCACTCCACTGTTGATGCTTGGACTTAACGGCGCCCCGCAGGCCGGAGACACCTTTACCGTTATGCAGGACGAACGCGAAGTAAAGGAAATAGCCAACAAAAGATTCCAACTGCAGCGCGAACAAAACATCAGAACGCACAAACACATTACCCTTGACGAAATAGGACGGCGTATTGCAATTGGTGATTTCAAAGAACTTAATATTATCGTAAAAGGTGATGTGGACGGCTCTGTAGAAGCTTTATCTGATTCGCTGCTCAAACTTTCCAACAAAGAAGTACAAGTCAATGTCATCCATAAATCAGTTGGCCAGATTACGGAATCTGACGTTCTGCTGGCTTCGGCTTCCAATGCAATTATCATTGGATTCCAGGTACGTCCTTCGCTCACCGCCAGAAAACATGCAGAGCACGAGCAAATTGACATCAGGCTGTACTCCATCATCTATAACGCCATCAACGAAATCAACTCCGCCATTGAAGGTATGCTTTCGCCAGAAATTGAAGAAAAAATTGTATGCAACCTCGAAGTCAGAGAAGTATTTAAAATTACCAAAGTTGGAACAATCGCGGGATGCCAATGCCTTGACGGCAAAATCACCAGAAACACCCTGGTGCGCATCATCCGAAATGGCATCGTAGTATACTCCGGCAAACTTGGCTCCCTGAAACGCTTTAAAGACGACGTAAAAGAAGTCTTTGCAGGTCAGGAATGCGGGTTAAACATCGAAAACTTCAACGATATAAAAGTTGAAGATATTATTGAAGGCTACGAACAAATAGAAGTCAAGCGCAAGTAAGCATAATTCCGGTTGCCCATTCATCGGCCGGCTGGCAGATAGCCCTTATCGACTTTGTCTTATTGATTATAGGCAGATTTCATTGGCCTAGGCAGACATTGTATTTAGTTTTTGGTTCTTGAGCTAAAAATATACAATATGTTCTTAGCTGATAAATACCGCAAGGTTTTTCAGTTTCTTATCAAATAATTCTCTGGGATACAAAATTCTCTACAAAAAACCGCAATCTTATAATAAAAAATCGCCTGTTTTTTTTTAATTTGTTCCTGATTATGCGTTAGTCAAAAATTGTCATGAATTTGAAATAATAAAAAACCTGAAACTAATTGATGGGCATAGAATACATGAAATTTATCTCAAAAAACTCTAATGCTAAGCAATAGAATCTATTTGATTTTCAACACAAAAAATTTTTATTGAATATTTTATATTCATTTGTTTCATATTTTTTTATTTTATTTAATTATTCTATTTTAATTAATCGACAAAATTTCTTTCCCGAATTTTTTAATTATTTTTTTTCGATTATATCTACTAAAATCAAGACTTGGGCAATGTTAATTAAAAGTTGATAACTATTTTTTTTATTTTCAGTTGACTTTTCGAAAATTTTGCTGTATATTTGGCTAATTTTTATAAAATTCATTTTCAAACCTATAAACCAAATACCCGATGAAAAAATCTACTTTTCAAAACCAAAAGACTATCCGGACAAAACCTGTTGCTGCTCTAAGCTTAAAATGGTTTTCCCTGATAGCGGTTCCTGCATTGTTATTGTTTTTCTCAACCAGTATCATAGCGCAGGAGGCGATCAACCTCGAAACGGCCTTAACGAGCAAAGCTCCGGCCACACAACAAGTGCTGAAAAGTCTCGTTTTTGATGTTCACCCCACTATTTGTGTCGAAAACGGCACAATAAAAACGTTCGGTAACGGTCCTGCTGTTCGATTAGAAACTGATTCTAAATCCTTTTCCAGCCTTTATGACGCAGATCCAATATTTGATCAGGTTGAAATTATTACTGTAAAGTTAAATAATCCCGACGACATGAAAGTGGTGCCCCTTAACCTCCAAAACCTTACTGGCTTCACCCGCCTGAAATATATACTCTTTTTATGCAATATGAACTGCAATCCAAACTCTATTAACAAAATGTTCAAGGCTACTACGCAAGATGGGTTTGAAATATTTTACCAGGTGTCCATTCCAAATTAATAACAATTATAATCTATACATAATGGAAAATAATGGTTACAAATCAAGGTTACGCAGTTCATTTATCAGTAAACTGTTTACCACAATTATCCTGCTTACCTATGCCGTGTTCGCCATAGGGCAGGTCCAGAAACCTTTTATACAAAGGACTTCAGTATATAGCCCAACCAAAACAATATATAGTATCAAGGGCGATTTTACTATGATCGGAAACACCAATCTCACACTGCAGAATTATTCCGATGTAACGCTCAACAGCAACAACATCATGATACTGGTTGATGCCGATGCCGATGCCACCACCACCAACTCATCGTCGGCCACGCTGACCTTTTCTACAGAAAACGGCGCCATACCTTCCTGTTCAAATATTATTTACGCAGGTTTGTATTGGACAGGAAGGACTGATCCTTATGTTACTACTGCCCAAAAATGCAATATTAAAGTCAAAGGCCCTGGTATGTCATATTATCAGACTTTTACCGCCAATGTGAATGACATCTTGTATCCGGGCGATAACGACATGTATGCCGGCTATATCGAAGTTACCGATCTGGTGCAGCAAAACGGTGTAGGAGAATACTGGGTAGCCGACATGGCCTTAACAACTGGAAATGGCAGCTCAACAGGATATTACGGCGGCTGGGGAATGGTTGTGGTTTATGAAAATAACAAAATGAACTGGAGAGACGTAACAGTTTTTGACGGCTACGCTTATGTTGTGGGAAACACCACTGTAAGTTACGATCTGCCGGTTTCGGGATTTAACACTGTACAATATGGAAATGTAAACATGAAATTGGGGATGATGGCTGGAGAAGGCGATGTAGGCATAGCCGGCGACTATTTCCAAATTCAAAAAGTTTCTGACGCCAGCTGGCTTACATTAAACCACGCCGGCAACAGCGCCAACAACTTCTTCAATAGTTCAGTATTTACCGGTGGAAATGCGCGGAACCCCAACCTGCTGAACAACACCGGTATGGACATCAGCATGTTTAATATTCCCAATACTAATAATGAAGTAATCACAAACAACCAAACCTCCACCACATTCAGATATGGATCCACTCAGGATACTTATATTATCTTCTGTATTGCCATGGCTGTGGATGCCCATGTTCCCGAACCGGAAGGCTTAAATATGGTCCAAAGCATTGGCAATGTCCCCTACAATACCGGCGATCCACTGATTGCTTATCCCGGCGATAAAATTGAATACCAACTGGAAGTAAGAAACCGGGGAACTGAAGCCATAAACAATGCCAGAGTGGTCATCCCCATCCCTTACGCATCCACTTATGTTTCAAGCGTGAGCAATATTTTGTTTACCCCTGCTCCTACTCCCAACAACCTGTATTTCGACCCCACCATGGGCGCCAACGGGTCCATTATTTGGGATATCGGCACACTTCCATTGCCTGCTAATCCCGATGATCTCTTAGGAACGCTCACCTACAGACTGAGAGCCACCACCGACTGCAACCTGTTAACCAATATTGACTGCCCGCCCAAAATAATTCTTGACGGAACTATCAGCGGCACCGGAGCCATCAGCCAGGTTTCTACCACTCTGGATTTTATCCAGGGGTACCAAAGCCAGGGACCTTGCGGAGGAGTACCTATTTACAACCCGCTCATTATTACAATTGAAGCCGAAGACTATATTGCTCAAAATTGTGCAGGCCAAAGTAACATCAACCTAACGTACTGCAACATTGGCAATACTATTCCCATCACACAGGTAGCCGGAAATTTTTTAGCAGGATCACATTTTTACAACGAATATCCCGTTACCAACACCTCCATCGAATATACCATTAACAATCCCTTCCCTGCAACACCCGGCACCACTACATATTTTTCAGTGCCTCCCGGAACAACCAATTGTTTCTTTGAATTTACTATAACAGTAACAAATATTAATTCTTCACCAACGGTGGTAAGCCCGGTAAATTATTGCCAGGGAGCCACGGCTACACCCCTGGTTGCCACAGCCACAGACCCGTCTTATACATTATTTTATTATACTTCCCCGAACGGAATGCCGCAGACATCGCTGACACCATCGACAGCCGCGGTGGGAACTTTCACCTATTATGTTGCTGAAGGCATCTCCAACTCATGCATCAGCCCCAATCTTGTTCCTATTGTGGTAAATGTTTATGCACAGCCTGTGGTTACTGCATCAAACAGCGGCCCAGTATGTGATGGAGGCACCATAACCCTCTATGCCTCAGGCACCGGAAACAACCAGTTGTACTCATGGACAGGTCCCGGCAATTTCTCATCGACACTTCAGAATCCTGTAATAACTAACTTCACCAACGCCGCTGCCGGAACCTATACCGTTACTGTAGGCAACAATATCTGTTCGGCTTCTGCATCAACAGTTGTTGATCCTGCCTTTGCCATAAGTGCTACGGCTACTGCCGACCCGATCTTATGCAACGGCGGCACCACCACAATAAGCGTTTCTGCAACCGGCGGGACAGCTCCGTACACCGGAACAGGCACATTCACTGAAGGTGCTGGTACCTATAATTATATTATCACCGATGCCAATGGATGCACCGCTACAACAAGCATTACCCTGCAGGAACCCGCCCCGCTGACAGCAACGGCTACTGCGGCGGTTATTACCTGTAACGGGGCCACCACCGATGTTACGGTATCAGCCACCGGAGGAACCGCTCCATACTCGGGTACCGGAACCTTTACCGTTAGCTCAGGAACATATACCTATACCGTTACCGATGCCAATGGATGTACCGCTTCCACAACCATCACAGTGACGGCTTCCCCGGCCATTGTAGTTTGCTTATCAATTATTTCGCCTGTAGTATGTTACGGAGAGACCGCCACAGTAAATATTATTCCTATCGGTGGCACACAACCATTCTCCTATAGCATAGATGGTGGACCATACCAACCCAACAACCTGGTTCAGCTTTCTGCAGGCACTCATTCCATCACAGTAATGGATGCCAACGGGTGCACAAAAACTGTATTTATCACCATCACCCAGCCTACCCCGCTCGAAATGTCGCTGACCGTTCCTGATCCTATCTTATGCAATGGTGGCACCACCTCAATCACTGCATCTGCTAATGGCGGAGCCACACCATATTCATTCAGCCTTGACAACGGAACACCACAGGCCAGTGGCACTTTCACATTTACCGCAGGTACGCACACCATTTCAGTGATTGACGACCTCGGATGTGAGATTTCCGAACAGATTACAGTTGCCGAACCCGATCCCATCGTGCTTACCCTAACCTCAACACCTGTTCTTTGTTACGGAGGCACCTCCACCATTACGGCTACGGTTGTCGGCGGCATCGCCCCATACACCTATAGTGCAACAGGCACTATTATGCAGGGCAACCAGATGACCGTTGGCGCAGGAACCTATACCATAAATGTTGTTGACGCCAACAATTGCCAGGCCTCTGCAACCATAACAATTACCGAGCCATCTGTTCTCGAACTTATTTTGGCCATTGCCTCACAGGCTCCCTGCAGTGGCGATCCGGCAACGGTACATGCCATTGCCACGGGAGGTACCGAACCCTATGCCTACTCGGCAGACGGCGGTCCATTCCAGAGCAGCAATGTTTTTGTGCTGACCGGTGGTACACACGCCATCGTTGTTCAGGATGCCAACCAATGTGAAACATCGGCCACAATCACTGTATTACAGCCAGAAGTGCTTACCCTTACCTTAGCCTCAACTCCGATACTATGCAACGGCGAAACCTCAGTGATTACAGCTACTGCCGACGGAGGCACGGCTCCATATTCCTATTCATTAGGAACCGGACAATCCCAAACGGCCAACACATTTACAGTGCCCGCAGGAACCTATACCGTAGTAGTAACTGACGCGAACGGATGCCAGCAGTCAGCCACCATCACCATCACCGAACCCGATGCGCTGGCACTCACTTTAACTTCGACCCCTGTTCTTTGCTTTGGTGGATCTTCCACAATTACAGCGACAGCTACCGGCGGAACAGCGCCTTACACATACGCTTCCTCCGGTGTTGTAATGACAGGTAACACTATCATGGTACCAGCCGGAACCTACACCGTACATGTTACCGATGCCAATGGTTGTAATGCTGTTGCAACCATCACTATTACCGAACCCGAAGAACTCAGCCTGACCTTATCCGTTGATCCTATATTATGTAATGGTGGAACAGCAACGGTTACGGCTAATACTACGGGTGGTACCGCTCCTTATACATATGCTGCCGACGGCGGAGCCTATCAGAGCAGCAACGTTTTTGACCTTACTGCAGGAGGACATGTGATTACAGTTCAAGATGCCAACGGTTGCCTCGGCTATCAGCATTTTAACATTCTTCAACCCGATGTACTTAGCCTTACCCTTTCATCAACACCAATATTGTGTAACGGTGGCACAAGTGTAATTACCGCAACTGTTACCGGTGGAACGGCACCATACACATATGCGATGAACAGCGGTGTGCCCCAGAACAATAACTTTACTGTTACCGCAGGCACGTATACTGTTCTTGTTACAGATGCCAACGGATGTCAAGGTTCTGCAACCATTACTATAACGGAACCTGATGCTCTTGAGCTTACATTGACAGCAAACACCCTGATTTGCGACGGAGGCACCACCGACATTACTGCCAATGTTACCGGGGGCACGGCTCCTTATACTTATAGTTTAAATGGCATATCGCAGAACAGCAATGTTTTCAATGTCAACGGAGGAACTTACACAATCCTGGTAACCGATGCCAATGGCTGTGAAGACACCGAAACAATAACTATCATTGAATCTCAACTTCTGGATCTCAACTTATCTGCCACTCCCATCCTTTGTAATGGCGGTGAAGCCACGTTGACAGCCACTACCGTTGGTGGAACAGCTCCCTATACATACGCACTCGACGGAGGAGCCTTCCAGAACAACAACACATTTGCCGTTGTTGCAGGTACCTACACAGTAGTTGTGATTGATGCCAATGGTTGCACAACCACCGAAACGATCACCATTACTGAACCTACCCCCATCACTACCTGTTTAAGTGTTATCCCTCAGGGTGCATGCAGCGGAACAGCTTCGGTAAGTATAACAGCCTATGGCGGAACAGAACCTTATACTTATAGTGTCGATGGTGGTCCTGCCCAAAACAGTAATACATTCCTGCTTACACCCGGCAATCATGTCATTACGGTAACTGATGCAGCAGGATGTACGGATGAAAGCATCATAACAATTACGGTTCCTGCAAGCCTAGAAGTTACCGTACAGGAAAGCTATCCGGTCTGCCAGGGAGGTATTTCTGTAATTACTTTGAATATAACAGGTGGAACAGCCCCATTTACCTATGTTATTGGCAACACCATTTTCCCGGATAATGTTTTCTACTTCCCCACCGGCACCTATGCAATTACAGTAATTGATGCCAACAACTGCACCCAAACAGTAACTGTTACCGTTGATTGTCCTGATTGTAATTACACCACCTATACGCAGATTGAATGGGGTGAACCAACCAGCGATCCTTCCAGTCCCGGACATTATCTCAATAACAATTTTGCCGGAGCATTCCCCAACGGCCTTACCATTGGATGCGACAACACATTAGTATTGTCCAGCGCACAGGCAATATTTGACTTTCTGCCATCAGGACCGGCATCAGGACTGCTTCCTTCAGGCACTCTGGTAAACCCGGGGATGACTTACGAAAACCTTTTGGCCGGACAGATAGTAGCTGCTACCCTGAATATTGTTTTTGACCAGTACGATGCCAACTTCTCATACTCATCCGGTGTGCTTGGAGAACTTGTAATTACCAGCGGTGATTTTATTGGCTGGACAGCACAGGAACTGCTCGACAGCGCTAATGCATTTATCGGCGGATGCGGTTCCAATTATACCGGAACACAATACCTGACGGCGTTGAACCTGTTTAACCAGAGTTTCTATAATGGTGCAAAATCCAGCGGATATTTTCTTGATTGCTACAACTATGGCAACTACAACAAAACCGCCAATTCACCCACAGGTGTTGAAAACGGTTCATCCATTGCTGACACCAAACCGGTTGTATATCCTGTACCCGTTAACGACGTCCTGAATGTTTCGTGGGATAAAGGAATTACCATGATTGAACTGTACGATGCTCTCGGAAAGCTGGTTTATAACGAAAAGGTGGACAATGAAACCAATATGCTTATTGATTTTTCGAAATTCCCGCAGGGAGTTTATAATATCAGGATAAACAACACTGAAGTGTTACGCATTGTCAAATAATCCTGATTTCAAATTGTGCAAAAAAAAACCCCGGCTTGAGCCGGGGTTTTTTATTATGTAAAATAACCTTTAGCAGCTACAACCACTCGAACAATCGTGTCCTTCATGGTTGCATCCCTGACGCTGACAAATTTCTTCTTCAGAAGCATCGCGAACGCCAATAATCCTGCCGCTAAAAAACAAATTTTTCCCAGCCAGAGGGTGGTTAAAATCCATAACCACAACAGATTCTTTTATTTCTTTGACAATTCCATAAAATGGCTGACCATTTTCGCCCCGCAGAGGAATCATATTGCCCACCACACAAATATTGGTGTCTAATTTGCCATCTTTTTGAAATACGGTAATAGGTAATTCAACCACTCCGTTATCGTCGTATGCACCATAAGCATCTTTTGCTTCCACAGCAAAAGCAAAAGCATCATCAACCTGCAGATTGCGCAGATTGTCTTCAAATCCGGGTATGACACCATCAACGCCAAAAAGGAAATCAAAAGGCTGTTCTGCCTTTGTTTCTTCAATCAATATGCCTTGGGCGTCATTTTCTGTAAGCCGGTAAGTAAGGGAAACCATTTTGTTCTTTTCTACTTTCATTTTAATAGTTTTTAGGCCGCAAAGGTAAGGTTTAATATCATGGCGATTGCAAAAAATCATCCGTAACTATTCAAAACAAATACTTTGGCGAATAGTTTTTCGTTTTGCAACTATGTATTAACCCGAACAATTATTCATTTGCTCTGAAAATATTAGTACCTTTGCCCCCTATGAAAATCAAACCTCTATACCAAATATTTGCCCTGTTGCTGATTTTATTTACCGGCATACAGGCCTATTCGCAAAAAATATCAGGAACTCCGGTATCATTACCCAAACAAGACAATTTGGCCAATGGAAAAACGCCCAACGACACCTTGTTGCCCGGCAACCTGGCAAATCTTGCCACCCCTGAATATGTGATGATTCCATCGGATAACGGCGGATATGTTTTGGGAACAAATGGCTGGAATGATAAATGCAAATGTCAGCAGTTTAAAGTCTCCTATTATTATCATATTGAAGGTGCCATCTATTGGTTTGGCTATAAGCGCGCCGATTCCTCAGGCCTTATCCGTTTTGCGATCTGGAATATGGATAGCATCAACGGCACCACTTATGACACCACCGACACCATAAACCAGATTCATACAGGCCAGCTAAGTCCCGGGACACTGTTTGTAGCCATTACCGATACTATAAAAAATGTGGACACTTCCGCCGACATGAGTCATGCACATATTGTGATGTTTCCGTTCCCCGTATTAGTTACATCGGATTATTGCCTGGGATTTGACATCACCAATTCGGGCGCAGATTCCATTGCCCTGGTTAGCACCAACAAAGGCCAGGGAGGCAACCTGCAACTGGTATGGGAGCAATGGAGTTCAAACAACCTTTGGTACACCCTCCAGGGCGCCCAATGGGACAGCAGCAAACTGGACATCGACGGCATGATATTTCCCATAATAGATAATACGGTTGGGTGTGTGGAACAAGGTGATTTTATTTCGGGAATAAAAATGAGTCAGTCGTATCCTAATCCCAATCCCGGATACTGCACGATAAACTATGAGCTGGAATCGCCGCAAAATAAGGTCAGCCTGATGATACTCGGCATGGATGGCAAACAGGTATTTTACAGCGAATCACTTGAAACAACATCAGGCATTCATCAACAAACGATTGATGTTTCGCATCTGGCAAACGGCACCTACTTTTATGTACTTTCTGCCGGATCCGCTCATCTTGCCAAAAAAATGATTATCAGCAAGTAAGGAGTACTTTTTTGCTCTCGTCTGCGTTATTACAAAAATACTGTATTGATTTATTATGCTGATTCGCGCAGTCATTGCCTTAAGTGTCTTGTTTTATGTCTTACCGGGGCAGGCTGCTGAAATTGTAAAAAAAGAGTGTATGGAACATAAGACAAATCTTGACACAGCAACATTTGGTGGTGGCTGCTTTTGGTGTATCGAAGCAGTTTTTGAACAGGTGGCCGGCGTTAAACAGGTAGTTTCGGGCTATGCCGGCGGCGAAACAAAAAATCCGACCTATGGACAGGTTTGTTCAGGCGAAACAGGGCATGCAGAGGTTTGCCAGGTGGTTTTCGACCCTGAAATCATAAGCTATAAAGAATTGTTGTTGATATTTTTCGCTTCACACGACCCTACCACGCCCGACCGTCAGGGTCCGGATTTTGGTTCACAATACCGCTCGGTTATTTTCTATCATGATGAACAGCAAGAAATCACTGCAAAAAATTTAATTAAAATACTAACGGAACAAAAAGTATACAACGATCCGATCATCACTGAAATTGCCCCCTTTACAGTTTTCTACCGGGCCGAAAACTATCACCAGGAATATTATAAAAACAACTCTTCCCAGCCATACTGCACCGTTGTCATTACTCCGAAACTGACAAAAATCAGAAAGAACTTTTCGAAGTATCTGAAATGATTCGCGAGTAGATGCCTTTTATTGCGAAATCTCCTTATGGCGTTATTTTTTCTGATCTAAACTGTGAATAAATTCACTGATAGCCAGGGCACATTCAGGAATCCGCTCATAATTTACGATGCTCAGGTTATCTTTTGGCGTATGTGTAATATCCTGGTCGGCTATATGCTCGATAAACCAATTGGAGCTAACGGCTATAGCAGGGCAACCATATTGCAGGAAAATACTGTGGTCGCCCTGAACCCAGGGCAATCCCTCTACAATACCAGGATTTTTGCAAATAACTTCATTCAGCTTTTTTTGAAAATCATCAGGCAATTCAAAAGCAGAAAAACACGACATGCCTTCTATGTAACCGGCTCCGTCAATGTTGATATTTAATGCAATATCACCAAATTTACCTTCGTTTTGCTCAATATATTTCATTTGTCCGGGAACCGCATAATAATCTTCACCGTTAAAGGCAACCAGCTCAATACCATATTTTCCCTTATAATCTTTCAACAACTCCGAAAGCAACAGCAGGACGGCCACCCCTGTTGCATTGTCAATGGCACCGGAAGTACCAATTTTGGCATCGATATGGGCGGTAATAACAATTCGTTTTTGTGAACTTCCATTTTTTCGTGCAATGACATTATACGCCTTTTCAGGGATACGCTGCGCTTTCGATTCTAAGGCAACCCTTTGGCCGGAGCAAGCCAGCAGTTTTTCACCTTCGGTATCTTTCATATACACCGAAGGGATCTCAAAGTCGCCATCTTCGAAAAGCGGGAACGGGTAAACACCACCAGCGCATGCCGAATCCCTTGCTGTAGCACACACCAGGGCTTTTGGATTTTTTTGTTCCAAAACGGCAATTATTTGCTGGTGTTCCTCCGGGTTGTAAAATACAAAGTTTTTGGGCATAATCTGCTCCGAAGCTATTTTTCCATACAAGAAAACAATTTTACCGGAAGTATCGGACTTCTTCAATTTTCCTAAAGTGTCAACAGGAAGTAATTCGCCTTGTACTGAACATCCTAACGAATAAGGAGAAGAAAAAACTTCAAAAGAGGCCTTTCCACAGATTAACTGTGCACCTTCGGTTCTCCAATCCATGACCGGGAGTAAGGTTTCTTCAGTGGCCCAACCTGCTTCCTGAAATTTATTTTTCACATAGTCCGTTGCTGCACGGTTTCCTTCTCCTCCGACACGGCGCTCCCCGATAACGGAACATAAAACATCTAAATGCTCTTCTGTCTGTTTTAATAATGTTTTGCTGTTCATAATTTCAATCAAGATTACATGTAAAAAGGCACTCCAAAAAAGCTCGTGGAGAGTAATTTCCGGAGTGCTTATTAAAATATCCCGGCATAGAATTAAGGAAACCGGGTAATGAATCTATTTATCTTTACTTATTATAATTCTCTGTCGGTTCACATGTACATACCAGGTTCCTGTCGCCGTAGGCATCATCAATGCGGGTTACCGCAGGCCAGTATTTATCATTATTAGACCAGGGCATGGGGAACGCAGCTTTCATACGGCTATATGGTAAATTCCAATCTTCCGCGGCTATCATAATGGCCGTGTGAGGTGCATTTTTAATGACATTTTCCATTCTATCAGCTTTTCCGTTTTCAATTTCAGCTATTTCTTCCCGGATTGCTATCATGGCATCCACAAGACGGTTGAGTTCTGAAAAAGGTTCGCTCTCGGTGGGTTCCACCATCAGAGTACCGTGCACGGGAAAAGCCACCGTTGGTGCGTGAAAGCCATAATCCATAAGACGTTTGGCGATGTCGATAGCGCCAATACCTGTTTTGTGGTCTATATCGTTGCAGTCAAGGATCATTTCATGAGCTACGCGGCCTTTGGAGCCTGCATAAAGTATAGGATAATGGTTTTCGAGGCATGATTTCAGGTAATTGGCGTTGAGTATGGCAAAGCGGGTAGCTTCGGTAAGGCCTGCACCGCCCATCAGTTTTATATAGGCATAAGATATTGTCAGTACCATGGCGCTGCCAAAAGGTGCGGAAGAAACCGCCGTGATACCGTTTTTGGTATTTAATACACCGCAGAACACATGTTGCGGCAAAAATTCAACCAGGTGCCCGGCCACACCAATCGGGCCCACCCCCGGGCCACCACCGCCATGAGGGATAGCAAATGTTTTATGGAGGTTGAGATGGCACACATCGGCACCAATATGAGCAGGGCTGGTAAATCCAACCTGGGCATTCATATTGGCCCCATCCATATACACTTGTCCGCCATGCTGATGAATGATATCCACAATTTCGAGGATATTTTCTTCAAAAACACCGTGTGTTGAAGGGTATGTTACCATAAGTGCCGCAAGAGTCTCGTTGTACTGAACTGCTTTTTCACGCAAGTCGTTGGTATCAATATTTCCATGATCATCGCATTTTACCACCACCACTTTAAAACCGGCCATTACCGCGCTGGCGGGGTTGGTGCCGTGAGCCGAAGCCGGAATGAGCACCACGTCCCTTTGTTGTTGTCCGCGACTGGCATGATATTGCCTGATGACCATCAGGCCGGTATATTCTCCTGCCGCACCCGAATTTGGCTGAAACGATATGGCTTTAAAACCGGTAATCTCGCAAAGAGCTTTTTCAAGTTCTTTGATCAGGTATAAGTAACCTTCAGCCTGGTCAGCAGGAACAAACGGATGGATATTTCCAAATTCGGGCCAGCTAAGTGCAAACATCTCGGTACCGGCATTGAGTTTCATGGTGCATGAGCCCAGCGGAATCATAGCCCGGTTCAGCGACAAATCTTTTACTTCCAGTTTTTTGATGTAGCGCATCATTTCGGTTTCGGAATGATAGGAATTGAAAACGGACTGTTCCAGGTATGCGGATGTCCTCATCAGTTCCTGCGGCATGGTGGTTATTTGCCGGCAGGCTTCCTTATTGCAAACAAACGGTGTAAAATCTTTGCCTGCTGCTTTGGCAAAAACAGATAACAGCAGATTGATGTCATTGAGATGGGTGGTTTCATCAATGGAAATACCTATGCTTTTTTCGTCGATATACCTAAGATTTATCTTATTTTCAAGCATCAGGTTTCTCAGGTCAGTAATCTTGACGTTATCAGGGAGTTTTATCTTCAGGGTGTCAAAGAAAAAATCATTTTCCTGAGTGTATCCATATTTCTGAATTTCGGAGTTCAACACGCCTGTGAGGATATTGATGTGCCGGGCAATTTCTTTGAGTCCAACGGGGCCGTGATATACGGCATACATACCCGACATGATAGCAAGCAATGCCTGAGCGGTACAGATATTGGAAGTGGCGCGCTCACGTTTTATGTGTTGTTCGCGGGTTTGCAGCGCCATTCTATATGCACGGCTGCCATTGGCATCTACCGAGATACCAATAATACGTCCCGGGATGTTGCGTTTAAATTTTTCGTTAACGGCAAAAAATCCCGCATGAGGACCGCCAAAACCCATAGGCAATCCAAAACGCTGGGTAGAGCCCAGTACGGCATCAGCGCCCCATTCGCCCGGAGGGGTGAGCATGGTAAGGGCCATCAGATCGGTGGCTACTGCAACGGACACATTCATTGAATGTGCTTGTTCAACAAATGCCGCATAATTGAAAATTTTTCCGTACGAGGTTGGGTATTGTAACAATGCACCGAAAAATGTATTGTCAAGGTTACTTTCTCTGAAATTTCCAATAACCAACTCTATTCCCAAGGGTTTCGAGCGTGTTTTCAACACTTCGTAGGTTTGTGGAAAGACACATTTTGAAACAAAAAATTTGTTGGCATTATTCTTTACCTGGTCGCGGCTGCGTGAGTTGAAAAACATAATCATAGCTTCGGCAGCGGCTGTTCCTTCATCCAATAAAGAAGCATTTGCAATGGGCATAGCGGTCAGATCGGAAATCACGGTTTGATAGTTCAACAGAGCTTCTAAACGCCCCTGCGAAATTTCTGCCTGATAAGGAGTATAGGATGTGTACCAACCCGGATTTTCAAGAATATTTCTCGTGATAACACCAGGAGTGATAGTTCCATAATAGCCCAAACCAATAAAATTCTTGTATATTTTGTTACGGCCGGCAATATCTTTCAAATGATTGAGAAATTCGTATTCATTCATCCCTTCGGGAAGATTCAAAGTATTTTTCAGTCGGATACTTTGCGGGATGGTTTGATTGATAAGTTCATCTATTGAGGAAACCCCTATTTTTTGCAGCATCTGTTCAATTTCTTTACCACGGGGCCCGTTGTGGCGTTTTACAAAATTATTAGTAATCATAACTTATTGTGTTTACGTTGTTTATATTTTTTTTAGTGCTTGAAGTAAATATTTTGACAAAGATAAGAAACAGGTATTAATAACCGGAAAAATTCATACGATTTTTTTACCCTTAGGGCCGGCAAAAGAAAAACCGGCAATCCGGTTATGATTTGTCTTTTCAAATTGTACTTTTTCCGGTGATAATTGGGCTAAAACCTAATTAATTGCATTAATTGTCCGATAAATTCAAATGTTTTCTTGCATTACAAGTTTATTCGTTTTATTTTTGCTTAAAAAGAACCATATTAACACTTTAATAATTATTTTTAATTTTTAAAATCAATAAATTAAACAAAACTTATGAAAACGCCATTGCTAAAAATCGACATTCTTTCGATATACAAAAACAGCCTGGGCGATCAGGTACCTTTGCCATCGCGCATGGCACACTGCACGCCGGATACCTACAAGGCCATAATGAGCATAAGCAAAGACCTTTCGGAAAAAGGAGGCAAATTGATACTAAGCGATCTTTTCCGCAGTTACGATATGCAAGCCCAGGCATATAATGATTATGCATCCGGCAAGAAACAGGCATACAGTCCTCCTCCGGGTGGCAGTTTTCATGAAGCCGGACGGGCATTTGATCTGGATCTTAGCAAAATAAAAATATCACTGGCTAAATTCTGGGATTTGGCTGCTAAATATGGTGTTGTTCCCATTATCTCAAAACCCGTACTCCAATCGGAAGCGTGGCATTTTGATTGCCGGGGCAGCCATCAACTTGTATATCAATATTATGCCGAAGGCAAAGGCCAGGGCATGAGTCCATATACCGCTGCCGCCACCAGTGCCATTCTGTCCATTGGCATTCAGGTTGACCGTTTTGAAAGTCGCCAAAAGCAGGCGGCCATTCAATCGTGCCTGGTACGCCTGGGAAAAGAAATAGGCGACATCGACGGGTATATCGGATGCAAAACGCAGAAGGCATTAACCGATTATGAAATTGAATACGATTATAACAAAACCGATGAGGTTCTTACAAAAGTTGAAAATCTTATTCAACAAAAATTCCCCGAAGAATTTATCGTACCTCCTGCACAGGACGATAACGGAACAAAATAAAAAAACCGCAGCCTACTGAGCACACATGAGAATTTGAAGAACGAGGACAAAAAAAAGGAATCTGAAGTTTTAAGAGGTGCTCAAAAATTGATTAGGACTGGATTGAAAATACTATTAATTTTGCAGTTTTAATTAATTTGATGTATGCCAGAAATTTCTGCTTTTAACAGCACACTCTATAAAAATAATTACAAGAAACTTTTTATCAACCTGTTGCGATTCAACAGCACGAGTCTCACCAACATATTGTTTCTGATCAAAGTGGTTTGGTTTCAGTTCAGGGCATTAAAAACACGTAAAAAGTCTAAAAGCCTGGGTATAGAAGTGCCGCCCCTGATTTTTTTCAGTATCACCAAAAACTGCAACCTGAACTGCAAAGGATGTTATCAGAAAGCCCAAAACCGTGCCGGAGATAAAGATATGAGCACCGAAAAAATCATCTCTATACTCCAGGAAGGACAAGCTTTGGGTTCATCGGTCATCGGCGTGCTGGGCGGAGAACCTTTTACCCGCAAAGATTTTTTCACCATCACCGGCAGTTTTAAAAAAATGTTATTTGCAACCTTTACAAACGGGATGCTGATAGATGAAGCCATGATAGCAAAACTCAGAAAAAACAAAAACATCATTCCTATCATTAGCAACGAAGGCCCTGAATGTGAAACCGACAACAGGAGAGGCGCCGGGGTTTACAGCCATTTCAGAAGTATTGCAAAGAAGTTTAAAGCCAACCACATTATCTTCGGAGTATCATTTACGGTTACGAGTAAGAACTTCGGTATGCTTACCGATGAAACATTTATTAAAGAACTGATAAGTGATGGCAGCAGTTTGTTTTTTTATGTAAACTACAAGCCTGTTGACGGGATTTCGCAAGAGTTATCGCTCAACAAAGACCAGTTAAAGGTTCTGGAAGATTACACCTACACGTTCCGGGAAAAATATAAAACCCTGTATTTTTCTCCTTTGGCAGAAAAGCAGTTTGGCGGATGCATTGGCGCCGGAAAAGGTTTGATCCATATCAATTTTGATGGAGGCATAGAGCCTTGTCCGTTTGCTCCTTATTCGGATGTAAACCTGAACAACGTTTCACTTAAAGAAGCCCTGAATTCGAAGTTGCTTCGTACCATCCGTGACCAACATGCATGGCTGGAGCAAAATAATAATTGTGGATGTTCGCTTTGGGAGAACCGCGATTGGTTGAAATCTCTTACCAAAGAGAAGGAACCTGTCTCTGAAGAAATTGCGGAAGAAATTGCCAGCGCTGTATAACAATGATATATGGACAAAGATCAAGTTCCACAGGATAAAAACCATTACCTGGACAAAAACTTTAAAACCGTGGTATATGCCCTGGACCCTGACGGCAAATACACGAAGGTGCCGAGCTTGGGCTGGGAACCTGAACATTTTGCTCAAAAACAAGCCTGGGACTCGGTGGCCGAAGATATTGAAATAATAAAAAAGAATGTAATTGCAGGCAACGTAAGCCCAATCGCCTATTTTATCGAAAAGTACCACTTCTCGCTGCGAAGGTTGTCGCACCTGACAGGATTCTCTAAACGTCAGATAAAAAAGCATTTCAGACCCGAAGTTTTTTCAGCACTCCATTCAACCGACCTCGGGATGTATGCCAGGGCTTTTCAGGTACCTGTGGATCAAATTGTAAAACCATTTTATTTCGCTAACCACGAATGAACCAACGAAGACGCAATAAAATTGATGAGATAGTGGACTATCTGGAGAAAAAAGCCGTGCAAGACCCTGCTTCGGCCAAAGCTATTGCTGAAAACATCAATTTTTTTAAAGCCACGTATGCCGTACATTCCTTTTATAAATGGCTGTTTTCCACTGCCCCTGCCATAAAAGCCGAAAATCTCAAAGAACTGGTGGAATTCGACGCGGTAAGCCCGTATTTTAATGAATTGATGACCGCCTTAACCGCCACAGAAAAAAGAATATTCCCCGGATTAATCAGGCCCGTGGTCAAAAAAATCACACAATTAATCAGGGATAAAAACTACAGTGTGATTATCAGCATCGGGGCGGGAGCCATGGAAGTTGAAAAACAGGTGATAAAAAAACTTGTCCGCCTGGGAAATCAGGAACCTGTAATTTTCATTGGCATCGACAAATCAGACATAAGCCGTAGCCTGGCAAGAGAAAACCTTACCGGCAGCCCCGACACCATAATCCTGGAAAGAAACCTGCTCAATGAGGCCATGTTGAAAGAAATTAACAGGGAAACCCGCAGCCTTTATACGGTAGTGTTATGCAACAACGATATTTTCTCGCTCGACAAATACTTTACGGGGACAAGCTTTGACCTGGCCTACGACTGTTTCTTCAAGCATCATTTCAAGCCGGAAGAAGCAACGCATATTGACAACATGCTAAGCAGGCATGCAAAAGAGGTAATTGATTATGACGGTGTTAGAAACAGGTTTACTACTTATATCCAGCCTTTGTTTGTATGGAACAACCCTGTAATGCTCAGCGGAACAGTATTCTCGAATTTGAGGTACAAGACAATAAAGGATTTAAAAACACAAAACAAAGACGAAAAAATAACCACGTACCGTATGCAGGGAACCTACCTGAAAGAAATTACCGCACCGGTTGTTTTAGGAAGTAACAAGTTATGATAACAGATTTTCCGCATATACACGCCGCCCACTGCGAAACAGGCACCTTATCCGCTCTGCTAAGATATCGGGGAATGGAGATGAGTGAACCGATGATCTTTGGCACCGGGTCAGGATTATATTTTGCATACATGCCCTATCTTAAACGCAATGGCATTCCGTTTATCTCCTACCGTATAATGCCCGGATGGCTGTCGCGAATATTTAAAAACAGGTTTCAGGTTGAGATAATCAAAAAACAATACCGGACGCAAGGTGCCGCCATGGACGATCTGGACAACCTGCTTGAGCAGGACATTCCCGTGGGTTTGGTAACCAATCTTTTCTTTATCCCCTATTTTCCCGATTCGTACCGTTTTCATTTCAACAACCACCACATGATAGTTTACGGAAAAGAAAACGGACACTACCTTGTCAGTGATCCTATTTTTGATGTCCCCACAACGATCTCGTACGAGGACCTATGCACCGCACGTTTTGCTGCCGGATTAAGAACGCTGAAGGGCGACCTTTTTTACATCGGCAACACCCCGCAGGATTATGACTTGAAAAAAATCATTCACCGGGCCATCCGGTACACAAGCAAAAACCTGCTTACGCCAATGCCGTTAAACGGATACAGGGGCATACGCTACCTGTCGAAACGCGTTAAACAATGGCCAAGGAAGATGGATGAAAAAAAAGCCAAACGTTATATGGGCAACATCATCCGCATGCTCGAAGAAGTAGGTACCGGCGGATCGGGATTTCGTTATATGTACGCGGCTTTTCTGCAAGAAGCCGCAAACGTAACCAACAAAGACCTGTTGCTGGAAGCCTCGGCAGGAATGACGCTGGCCGGAGACACCTGGCGCGAATTTGCCTACCAGGCGGCAACCATCTGCAAAACCGACCGGCCCGGCGAGCAAATGTATCACGAGGCCTCCGGGATATTGTTACGCTGCTCGGAAACCGAAGAATCCGTCTTCAGAAAACTATCAATACTTTAGACGCTTACAATGTACAAGGAAACAATACTTCAGGTTGAAAAACTATCGAAATATTATAAAGGCAACGACTATCCCGCTATTGACAATGTTTCTCTTGCGATAAAGCGTAATGAGATCTTTGGATTGCTGGGCCCCAACGGAGCAGGCAAAACCACACTGATTTCGGTCATGTGCGGCCTGTACAAACCCGACAGCGGGCATGTGCTGGTCAATGGCACCCTGTTGCATCAGCACCTGAAATCACTAAAAAAAATTATAGGTATCGTACCGCAGGACATCGCACTGTACCCCACCCTGACAGCCCGGGAAAATTTGCTTTTTTTCGGCCATGTGTACGGTTTGCCCCGCAGGTTTCTTGATGACAAAATTGATCAATGCCTTACCATACTGGAACTTGAAAAATCAAAAAACAAAAAAATTAACACTTTTTCGGGAGGTATGAAACGCCGGATCAACATCGCGGCCGGACTGCTGCACGAACCTCAACTGCTGTTTCTCGACGAGCCTACCGTCGGCATTGACGTACATTCCAAAAAGGTGATTATCGACTACCTGAAAGACATCAACAAAAATGGCACTACCATCCTGTACACATCACACCTTATTGATGAAGCCGAAGATTTTTGCAGTTATATCGCCATCATGGACCAGGGAAAAATTGTTACAGGCGGGAAACCCGCTGATTTGATCAGCAGCTATAAAAATACCAAAGACCTGGAAGATGTTTTTCTGCAACTAACTGAAAAATCCAATTCCTAGTATGAAGACATTCCTTGCATCGATAAAAAAAGAATTCCTGGTGCTGTTGAGAGACCGCTCGGGGCTGGGGATACTTTTCATCATGCCGCTGGCGCTGGTCGTCATCATGGCCCTGGTGCAGGACGGGCCTTACAAGAATTTTCAAAAATCAGAATACCCGATGATTTTTGTGGACAACGATAGAGACACCGTCGGAGCTGTAATCGAAAGAAACATCAGGAAGGCCCACATTTTTAAGATTAACACCGATATCAACGGGGTACCTGCCACCGAAAAAACGGCCAGGGAGGCCGTTTCGCAAGGAAAGTACCGGGCAGGAGTGGTAGTACCTGCCGGACTTTCAAAATACCTGCGAAGAAATGCCCGTATATTGGTAGCCAAAACTTTTTCAGGCATGCCGGCAGACGAAGCCAGTCTGGTTCCTGAAGCGCCGGATTCGATGAATGTCAAATATTTCCTGGACCCGCTGACCACATTCTCTTTCAAGAATACCATCGTTTATATCCTCGAAAAATCGCTGTCGTCGCTGATTTCACAAACTCTTACCACAAATTATTACAAACACTTTGAAAACTTCTACCCTATTGAAAACAAAATAAATTTCGACAGTTGCCAGATTATCGGTATGCAGGAAATCAGCGCATCCAGCACTTATAACGAGCATGTTGTTTTCAACTCCGTGCAACACAATGTGCCTGCCTGGACCATGTTCGCCATGTTTTTTATTTTTCTGCCGCTGGCGGGAAGCATCATCAAAGAGCGCGACTACGGCACATTTATCAGGCTGCGGTTTATGCCCGGCAGTTTTTCCACCCTCATTGCAGGAAAAGTATTTTTATATACCCTGGTCGGCTGTATTCAGTTTCTCATGATGCTGACTGCCGGAAGGTGCCTGTTGCCGGCCTTAGGACTGCCCGCTCTGATAATAGGCAACAGCTATGCGGCCATTGCAGCAACGGTAGTGGCGGCCTCATTGGCAGCAACGGGTTTTGGCGTCCTGATAGGAACTTTTTTCCCGACTCATCAGCAGATGGTTACGTTTGGCTCCATTTCAGTAATTATTTTAGCCGCCCTGGGGGGAATATTTGTTCCCATTTACATCATGTCGAAAACTATGGCAAAGGTGAGTAAATACTCACCACTGGAATGGGGGCTAAACGCCTTCAACGAAATTTTTCTGCATCAGGGCACCTTTATAAACATTTATATTGATGCACTGAAACTGCTGCTGTTTTCAGCGGTGGCATTTTTACTTTCATTTTTATACTATAAATTCAAAAGGATACATTAAAACAGGCTTCTTATCATGACTACCCTTACTGACGAAATAAAAAAGAATATCATCGAAGAGCTGAACTTAACGCACGAGCTGGACGAAATCAGCCACGACACACCCTTGTTCAGCAACCGGCACACCCACCTGGATTCGCTTGATGCACTGCGAATTATTGTGATGCTTGAAAAAAAATATGGTATTAAGATAAAAGACCTGTCGCAGCGAAAAAAAATCCTTTATTCTCTTGATGCTATTGCAAAGTTGGTGGAAGAACACCGGCAACAATCCTGTCAATGAGCCACAACCTGAAAAATTCATACAAATTTTTCACCCTTCGGGCCTCACTCACAAAAAAATCAGCGGATACACATCTTCTCGAACAACCCGCTGTATGCAGGGAAGCAGGCTGTAAGCCCGGCCTTGGTCGCCAGTTCAAAATCATGAAAATCAAATCCCGGGGCCACAGTGCATCCTATCAAAGAATAGGAATCTTCACGGGTAACCTCAGCTGCAAACCAGCATCCATGGGGTATTACCAGTTGGAATACTTCCTTGTTAAGAACATCGGGGCCCAGTAGGGTTTCCGACAAAACTCCAACCTGGTCGATGATATAAACCCGTATGGGTGAGCCTGTGTAAAAATGCCATATTTCGTCAGACTGTAAGCGGTGGAATGCGGATATCTGGCCGCTTTTCAGCAGAAAATAGATGGATGTTGCAAAGCACCTTTCGGCCTGATACCGGGTTGAAAGAAAATCTGCGCTGATTTTTTCCTCCGAACGATACACTTCTTTAAAGAATCCTCCTTCGGGGTGAGGCTGCAGTTGAAGTTGCGCTATCCAGAAATCAGCCGTATCGCTCATCAGCAGTTTAATTATTTTTTGTTTGAGAATTTTTCTTTTTGCTTTTTTTCTTGAAGGTGAACCTGTCGGGCAGATATTTTTCATTGAAATAGTAAAGCAATCTAATGGTAATCACGCTATTGTATTGTCGGCGAGACCAGGTTTCGAACGTGACCGGATTTACATAATCGCGTTTACGCACCGGGGCTAAGGAGTATGAATAACGTATGTTGAATTTCAGATGTTTCCAGATACGGAAACGCAGGTCGGCAATAATGTTAAAATCGTTTTTGGTTTTATAGGTAATGGTATCTGGACGCTCCCAGGGTTTCGTAACATTCCATTCTTTTTCTTTGAAAGTTACCATGCGCCCCCACGACACACCCAGCCCAAAGGTCCATGTGTTGCGGTCTTCATAATGCACCATAAGGGGTGCTGTCAGGTAATTCCACTTCAATGAATAATAAGGCAACTGGAGCGAATCAACGGCTGAAGGCGGTAATTTTTGGTACGCCCCTTTTTCATCGTATAAAATTTCCAGACTCAACGAAAAACGTTTAGGCAGCGGCAAAATTCCTCCCACACCGACACAGGCCCCCATTTTTTTGAAACCATATACTTCATCGCCATCCACCTGGCTCAGATTCATTCCGGCTATAACCACGCCCTTGATTTCCCTGTCCACCCCGGGCCGTGTCTCATTAGTCTCCTGCGCCCTGACAACAGAAAAGCCCAACAAAAAACACAGAAAAAAACTAACCGGCAGATTTATTTTCATAGAGCACAAAAGTTCGTGTACAAAATTAATTGCTTTTTTTTAATAAAGTCATTCAAATATTGAATAACGGAATTAGGCAGGTCAAAGTATGCGTGATTGATTTTAAAAAGGTTTTTTCTCTTTATTCATGGGTAAAAATCACACACGCTGACCAATTGTTTTTATAAATACCTGATATGGCCATTGCCATGGAACCGTTAAATACAAAGGTTTTGAAGCAGGTTGCAAGGCAATCACTTTCTGTAATGATTCCACCCCTGTGCCCTCAACGGTACCATTTGCCCGCTGCGTGTCACCAGGTTGGTGCCGGCATTGCTATCCGTAATATGCCCGATAATACTGACTTCGGCAAAAGTTTTTATCTTTTCGTAATCATTTTGCGCGATGGTAAACAGCAGTTCATAATCTTCTCCCCCATTAAGCGCTGCAGTAGTCGGGTCAATCTTTAAACTGTCGCACATTGTAATTGTTGACATATCAACAGGGATGCGTTCTTCGTAGATGGCACATCCTTTGCCTGAATCATGGCAAATATGCAGAATATCCGAAGCCAGGCCGTCCGATATATCAATCATAGAAGTAGGCATGACATCGTTTTCAGCAAAAAGTTTTACTATATCTTTACGGGCTTCGGGTTTCAGTTGCCGTTCCAGAATGTAGTCGTACCCTTCGAGGTCGGGTTGCATGCCGGGATTGGCTAAAAATCCGGCTTTTTCCCGCTCCAGCAGCAGCAAACCGGCATATGCGCTGCCCAGGTCGCCACTGACACAAATCAGGTCGTTTTCGTTGGCTGTGTTACGATACACTACCTTATCGGTTGAAACAACACCAATGACGGTAAGACTCAAAAACATTCCGGAAGTACTGCTTGTGGTATCACCGCCCACCAGATCTACGTTGTATTTTTCGCAGGCCAGTTTAATGCCTGCATATAATTCTTCTATTGCTTCCACCGAAAAACGGCTGGAAACAGCCAGGCCCACCGTGAGCTGCTGCGGAATTCCGTTCATGGCACAGATATCTGAAAAATTTACCACGGCACTTTTATAACCCAAATGTTTCAGCGGAGTGTACACAAGGTCGAAATGCACCCCTTCGACCAGCAGGTCGGTGGATACCAGCGTATAAAAGTCGCCGTTGTTTATCACTGCGGCATCATCTCCAATGCCTTTTACTGATGACTTATTGGTAAGTTTTATGCCTGCTGACAATCGGTCAATGAGACCGAACTCGCCTAGTTCAGTCAATTCGGTACGTTTTTCTTTTTGTTCACTCATAAGGCAAAATTACTATTTTGTTACGACAGCGTTTTTGATTTTTCGATTTTTATGATCAAATCTTGTTTTATGAGATAAAATCTTGTTTTATTACTTTAAATTTGCAAAAAACAGCGTTTGAAACTCACTTTAGCCGAACATATCGCCCAAAGCCGTATTATAGTAGCTGCCAACAAGGCCAAAGGCAACCGTCATGCCGAGATGTTTGCTACGATGTATGCACAGCCTGCACGTTTTATCGAAGAAATTCTTCAAAATACTGAAGATGCCTATGCACGAAAAAAAACCAAAAATTTCAACAACCTTGTTCGGTTTAAGCTGTTCGGCGACCGTGTTGAAATACACCACAATGGCAAAGACTTTGACGAAGCCGACCTGATGTCGATAACCACCTTTGCCCATACTACCAAAACTAACGACAGCAGCATCAACCAGATAGGAAAATTCGGTATCGGTTTCAAATCGGTTTTCTCTATCACCGACACGCCTGAAATTCATTGCGAGCCTTATCATTACGCCATCACCGATTATGAAGTGCTGGAAAACACGGAACCGAAAAAACCCGATGAAAATTTCAACACACTGATAATTCTGCCCTTTAAGAAAAAATCACAAGCTATATGTTTTGATGCGGTAAAAAATGGTTTGACGGAACTGAACGAATACTCACTGCTTTTTTTAAAAAAAACAAGCTGCATCGAAATTTATTTTTCCGGTGCCAATGCGCTCCGTATCGAACGCCGGCAGACAATAACCGATAAGATATTCCGGCTGGTAAGCATTTGTAAAACCTATGCGCAGGGCAACCAGGAAACCACAGATTATATTATCTTTTCGCAAGAGCCGCTTGCTGAAAAACAGCAGCCCGAACTCGCCTTTAAAACAGAAAAAAACCAGGAAAAAATAACTTTCACGCCTATTGACAACGCGCCGGTTTGTGTTTACTTTCCCACTCGGATGAACAGCAGGTTGCATTTTATTCTGAACGCCCCTTTCACCACAAACCCTTTGCGGGAATATATTCCGTTTGACTCCCGTTTGGCGCCCCAAAACCTGCGGGTGCTCGACGAAAGCAAAAAACTGTTTTTAAAAGTTCTCCGCAGTTTAAAACAAAAAAAATGGTTTGACCTCCGCCTGATTGCCATGTTGCCGTTGATGACTACTGATAACCACGAACCCGGCCCCACGACAGATTCATTGATTTATCGGACTTTTTATGACACGTTGCTGTCCTTCTTACGTTCGGAAGCCGCCATCCCCCTGCCTGGAAACCGATATGCCGCCATTCATGACGTAATGATGCCTCACAACGGGGAAATTGCAGCCTTATTGGACGCTAAGGACCTGCAGGTACTATTTCAGAAAAAGTATTTTGTTGATCCGCAAATTAATGCCAACCAGTTTGGTGAAGTAAAAAAATATTTTGAAGAGGGACTGCAAGTTAAAACTGCAGATGCGCAAGGTTTTGGTTTCAGGTTACGGGTAGCGGTTGATTTTCTGAAAGAAAAAAAAATTCCCTGGCTTAAAAAATTTTATCAATACGTGCACAAGCAGCAGTTTTTATGGGATGAGTTTCATGTGTCGGAATATTACAGTTTGCGTTCAGCGGCTATAGTTTTGACGCAGTCAGGCTCGTTTGTTGCCGCTTATACAGATGGCAACAGGCACGGTGTGTTTTTACCTGTGGGCACCAAATGTTTACTGCCGGTAATTCATAAAAAGCTTGCTGGTGATACGGACTGCCTGGCTTTTTTTAAAGATATGGGTATAAGCGAACCCGAAATGGCCGATGATGTAGAGTTTAATATTATTCCGCAGTTTGGTGACGCGCAGACGATTTTCGGCAAGCACTATGTGAAATCTATAGAAAAAATTATCCAGGCTTATATATCAGTTCCCCTGCAACGCAAAGAAAGAATTGCCGGCCTGCTCAAAAATACTCCCTGGCTCTGCTGTGTACCATTCGGTATGCCGGCTGCTTATGCTTTCAAAAAACCTGAAGATATTTACATTCACAGTGCCGGGCTGATGAATTATTTTGAAGGCTATTATGAAGCTTGGGTTGTGGAGCCTTCGCTATTTAAGCATTTAAGCAAAAAATACGGCAATGCCTTTGCTGCACTTCTTGAAGATACCGGGATCAGGAAGTTTCCATTAGTCAGCATTTCTGAGAGCAAGCTCATTGAAATTGACGGGCTCGAATCATTTTTAAAAAATATGACGGTTAAGAAATCTCAGGCATTTGCGGGCATGCTACTATCTTGCCCTGCGGGATTTTTACCAAAATATTTTTTTGACTTTCTTAAAAATAAAAATTGGATATATACGAATAAAAACATAGTTGAATCAGCCGCAAATATTACCGCCTCCGACCTGGCATCTTTGTATAAATTCTCTGACGATGACAAGTCGCGTCTGTGTCTCCTGCTGGGTATAGAAGATACAAAAGCCGGAAGTCTTCAGCGGATAAGCCTTTGGCATCCTGCCATACCGCCTGAGAAAGCGGCTAATGCGGACCAGCACGCAGCGCCAATATCCGTGCAAGCAGGAAAGATGAATGCAGAACAACACGCTGTTTTTTCCGTGACTTTCCCCAACGGATTGCAAGATGACGAGTGCATCTACTCCGGCGAAGTCCTGGAAAAAATCCAACGGTGGAGTTGCAGTTATGTGAAAAATATTTTACAGAAATCGGCACGCAACAATAATAAGGTGGTAAACGATTCAGGCACTGCGGATCTATCGGTGCATTGCGATGACGGTAGTACCAAACACATTTTCGTGTGCGGAAAAACAGACCTGTTAAATTCATTTCCTTTGACAGCCGGCCAACTATCGGGAATGCTCCAATTATCATCTTCTGCCGGAAACACCTGTCTTTACCTTGTGAATTCTGCCGGTACTGAAAGGGTAACGTTCAGCATAATAATTAACCCACTCAACTTATTAACACTAGGCAATTTAGGATTAAATGGAATTGTTTGGATAACAGGAGATTATCAACAATAATTTAAGAAAAATTTTTTTGTTTAAAAATAAAACCTACATTTGCATTACTTTTAATTTATAATTTTAAATTTGTAAAAAATAATTATTAACCAAAAATCAAAAAAAATGAAAAAAGTTTACATGTTAATCGCAATGTTACTCATTGCTGGAGTTACATCGGCACAAGTGCTGCAGACTCCGAAAATGCCTGGTGCAAAAGTTATTTCTGAAAAACAGATCGTAAAACATGGCCTTAATGCAAAAGCTGGTATTGACACTGCTGGTTGGTCATCCAATTTCACACCTATGTTTGCAGACCCTACCGCACAGTTAGGAACTGTAGGTATGATTGATGCCAACGATAATCCTATAGGATACTGGTGTGGAACCAGTGGTTTTTGCCACCCAGATTCAGCAGAAGCTGACATGTGGGCACAGTGCTGGGTAAACTCCGCTAACGTAACCATTGAAGGTATTTTATTTTTCGCAGCCGGAAAATTTATCATGAACTCTGGCAGTGTTGCTAATTCCAATGTAGTTATGGGAATTGCAAACATGGAACCCTATGTATCCGGACAGCACGGATGTATCACCGGAACTACCGCTCCTTATACTTTTGGACCGTCACCGGTAGAACCTTATCTTGCTTCAGGAACTATGAATATTGTTGACATTGATACCGCATGGCTGAATTGGAATTATATTCCTCTTACCACTATGCCCACTGTAACAGCTGACTTCTGCGTGGTTTCTGATTTCAAAGGTATCCGTACCAACTGCGGCGACACCGCATGGATGTATGTTGATGCTACCGGCAACGGATTATCAATGCATTACAGCCAATATTGCGTTGACTGGACAGGATACTACTGGATTTCTCTCTTCGCAATTGCTCCGTCACTCGACAGAAATATGTCTTTATTTGCAGTTATCAGCGATGGCGCCGGTATCGAAGATGAAGGTTATTTCCAGGGCATGAAAATGTCATTGAGAAACATCCCCGCAGTAGGAAACTTCTTTGTTGATTATCAGTTACAATATGCTTCCAATGTTGATGTAAAAATGTTTGACATCAACGGAAGAGAAGTTATGGCTATCAACGAAGGCAAAAAAGCTGCCGGAATTGTAAACACCGTTAACATCAACACCTGCGACCTGCAATCAGGAACATATTTTGTTACCCTGCTTTCAGATGGTGGCAGATTTACCAAAAAACTCATTGTTGAATAGTACTTACTTTTTTCAACAAAAAAGAGGCGGACATGTTTCCGCCTCTTTTTTTTTACCTATTCAGCCCGTTAAATAAACAAAAACAAGGATATTTCTCATTTCATTATACTTCATTTACTGTTAACATTGTTACAACAGTGTAGGGAGGAACTTGAGGGAACCTATTTATTTGAAATTAAGTTTCGCATGATGCAACCTTATTATAGAAGGTTTTTCTTAATCTCAGCACGATTAAATGTTTGCATATAGCCCAAATGGTTGTTAATAGCGATGCGGTGGCCCGTCAAAACGGCGGCCGGCGCAAAAGAAAACCAGGTAACCCGGAAATGATACCGATTGGGAAAATAATATAGTCCAAACTTCGCTTCACTCGTTTGCACTATTTATTTTAATCATCGGCATAACCAAATGAGAAATATTAATACGTCCTATTGGACTAATAGATATTTCAATTTGGTATAATTTGTCGTTTTATATATTTTCTTTGACGGGGTTACCGGAACTGCTGCCCGCAACGCCCACACGCATTCACAAATATTAATCTCCTGGCTTTTTGGACTATAAAATTGTGTATGGGTGCTGCAAACTCAAACTTTCTATAAAAAACAATCGAAACAAACAGGATGCACGGGACCAATTGTTAAAAAATTGATTTTGCCAAGAAAACCTATTTCATGAAAACATATTGAATGATGTTTGCCCCCATTTGCAAGGCTTTCAGCCGTGTGGGCTCCGAATCTTTGTGAACAGCCTGGTCTTCCCAGCCATCACCCAAATCACATTCATAATCGTAAAAACACAACAGCCGGCCTTCATAGATCAGGCCGAAACCCTGGGAAGGCTTATTGTCGTGTTCGTGAATCTTGGGAGGGCCGTTCGGAAAATCATATTTTTGATGATAAATGGGATGGTTAAAGGGGAGTTCTACAAAATCAAGCTCTGGAAAAACTTTTTTCATCTCGCGCCGGATAAACAAATCAATACCGTAATTATCAGAGATATGCAGAAACCCTCCTGAAATAAGGTAATTGCGAAGATTAGAAGCCTCCTGGTTTGAGAAAACCACGTTGCCATGACCGGTGAGGTGCAGCATGGGATAGTTAAACAGTTCGGGGCTGCCCACATCCACGGTAGCATAATCCGGGTTCAGGTTGGTACCAAGGTTTTGGTTGCAAAATTTTACCAGGTTGGCCAAAGAGGTGGGGTTTGCATACCAGTCGCCACCGCCCTTGTATTTAGCCAGTGCCAACTGAAGATTCTGCGAATACAGGCGGGGGACTGAAAAAACAATCAGGGAACAAAGTAACAACCGGAACAACTTTTTCATAACCTCAGATATTAACTGTGTTTACAACGCCACAGGCAAAAACACCCGCGGTTTCAGTCCTTAAACGGTTTTTGCCCAATGTTATTGGAATAAACCCTGAATTTTTTGCCAGTGTAATCTCCTCTTCCGAAAAATCGCCTTCGGGCCCGATGAGGATGGTAACCTCTTGTCCCGGCACACAAACAGCGCTCAAATGTTGTGGGTCCCCGCCACAATAGGCAATAAATTTCTGGCCGGAGAAAGCAGTTTTCACAAAATCAGTAAATTTTGATTGATTGTTCAAATGAGGCAGGTAGGCCGTGAAAGACTGTTTTACTGCAGCAATCAGTACTTTTTGCAGGCGTTCGTACTTCAGATGCGATTTTTCGGAATGTTCACATATCAGGGGAGTAATTTCATCAATTCCCAGTTCAGTAACTTTTTCAAGAAACCATTCAAAGCGGTCAATATTTTTTGTTGGTGCAATAGCAATGTGAAGATGGTAGGGCCTTTTATTAAACTCTTCGTGCTGTTCTACTATTTTGGTATGATAGATTCCTGTTGCGTTATCAGTAACTATGGCTTTGCATAAGGTGCCTTTGCCGTTGGTAAGATAGATAAAATCACCAGGTTTGATTCGCAGCACACGGCAATGTTTGGATTCTTCCTGGCTCAGCACATGAAATTGCGGGTCGATATGAGGGGTGTAGAAAAGGTGCATAAAAAACTCAGCGTTTGAAAATGTCAGTTTTTGTTTTTGGGCGAAAATTTTCAAGCCATCTGAAATTTTTCAGAAAAAGTTCCTGTTTCGACAATTCTTTATCGGGATATAAAGTTGCCACGGGATCTTCGAGAAATGTAATGGAAGTTATTTTTTCATCGGTAATATAGATGTCAAGATTGGTGGCAATTGCCTTGTTGATACCAATTTTTCTTTCGCTGCCATCGCGCATGAAGTATATGGTTTCGGCATTGCCCGACACATGAATTTTTTTCAGTTCTCCCTTAACGAAATACCCGGTCATATTAATTCCTTTGACTTGATTATAGCGGCTTTCGGTAGTATCATCGCACGAAACCACATAACTGGCCTTGCGCAAAAACATTTTATCGATAAGGCTGTTGCTAATCTGGATTGCCACGGTGTCGGCAGACAGCTGGTTGTTATCGGTCCAGATAACCGGATCGTAATACATCCGTATGGTGGAGTCGGCATAGTTATACACCAGAGAGTCGCAACGGCCCTGCAGGTCGTCTCTATAGAACTTCACCTTGTGGAAGGCATACATTATTTTTGCTTTGCGGGTAGCTGTGTCAAAGGTTCCTATCAATGTATCGGCGTGCAGAAACAGGGAATCATTATGTTCGTCAATCTGAATAAACAGGGCATTGCCGGTAGCAAGGCTGAACTGGTTTTTTTCGTCATATTTTGTAAAATCGCTTTTAACCACTGAGTTTCGGGTAGTATCCACAATAGTCACATTTCTGTATGCCAGGCCAAGTCCCTTGATGCGGTTGTAATAAATGCTGTCGCCTGTAAGTTGCTGGCCCTCGTTCTTAAGCAAGGCATTTTTTGTAAACTCTGCGTTATCGTTTTTGGTGTCGTACCAACCTTTTTCGCAATAGATAAAATTTTCTTTGCTGGTAATGGTGGTAGGCCCGAAAAAACGCGAAATCTCAGAGGCTGTGTTGTATATCAATGAGTCGGACAGTATAGTATATTCAACATTTACCAACACCACTGAATCGTTGAAGAAAAAGTCTTTTTTTTCCGAATAATAAAAGCCCTTGATGCTGGTGAGAGTATTTTCGGGGTCCACAATTTTCCCGCCATCGTAGTATTTTCCTGTTTTTGCTTTAAGGTCATAGGTCAGGTGTTCGGTTGTCAGCGTGATCTGGTTATCGATAAGCCGGACATTTTTGTGCATTTCGGCAATTTTTGTATTTCCGTCATATTTTAAGGAATCGCCGTAAATATTGGTAGAATCGCTCGCCTTGATATGCACGGAACCGAATGCCTCGAGGTTATTGGTAGCATCATACAGGTGTGCGCTGTCGCAGTAGAGCAGAATTTCTTCGTGTTGAAAAATGACATTGCCAATCAGCAGGGTAAAATCACCTTTTGACTGGTCATAAATCATGTTTTCGGCGCTGACCAAATCAATTTTTTTCACGCCCTGGCCGCTGACCATAAAACACTTTAGGCAACACAGGATGACAATCAAAAATGTGCTGAAGCGTTTCATTTTTGCAATTGGTAAAAAGCCATGAGCATGATGCACAGGATGCGTTGCCGGGGCTTACTGGTTTTCGAATGAAGTTCTTGCGAGATTACCGTCGAGGTCGAAAAATAATTTAGTAATCTTTTTTTCGCCGGCTTTTTGCATAATTAATAAAAAGCAATTTCCCAGGTCTTTGTCGGTTTTGAAATAGGATTCTTTGATTTCGTGGCTGGGATAGTTCTTTTTCAAGTATTTAGAAATTTCGGACGGTAATTCTCCCTGGCTGATTTTTTCATCCGAGGTGCCGTATTTTGATTCCTGCACCTCAGTTCCTGAAGTACCCATATTAATATCTTCCTTGTTCATACGGGCTTCCGATTCTTCAATTTTTTTGAGGAATTTTCCGGCTATATCAAAAAACAACTGGGTGCCGTATTTAGCTCCTTCTATTTTCACCCTGATGAGATAAACATTGCCCAGTTCATCGTCGCTAACCAGGCGAGAACTGTTGATTACGTGTTCTTTATAATTTTTCTTGATATATTCATGGATAGATGACGGCAGTTCTTTTTTATTTACTTTATCGTTATAATTTTCGGCATCTTCGTACACTACGCCGCTTTTGTCAACATCTTCCATAAATTTTTTATCTTTTTCTTCGCGGCGTTTTTGTGCCTCGCGTTCGTTGGGGTCAACAATATCGGGTTTTTCCACGTTAACATACTTGCCTGCCGAAGTGAACCAAATTTTTGTGATGGGTGGTGGCGTTGCATTGCTCCGTTTATCATACATACCAATTTCGATAGATTTGTCTTTAGGTTGAGTAACGAATTCCACCGTTTTGATTTTATACTGACGGTAGTTGTCTTTTAAATAATTAGTCACTAACTGGTTCAGTTTGTCTTCACTGCTTTCAACGCGTGTTTCGAGCCAAGCACCTTCTTTGGTATAGGTAGAAAGGGCATTTCGTCCGGCAGAATTATATTTAACGGTATATTTTTGATCCCGAAAATACCAGGCAGCGCCGGAAGCTTTTTTGTTTTTGCTTTTAAAATGAGTAGTGGCAACGGCCGGCACTTTATTATCGGGCACTAAATATTTGCTTCCATCATCAGGGGGTTCGCTGGCTGCGGTATTGGTGTTGACCGTTTTATTATTGCCTTCATTTGCTTTTGCTTCACCCGGGTCATTTTTATAGATAAGGGTGCCGGCCAGGTCAAACTGCAGGTCAACCGGCAGCACCTGGGTAACACCTTCTCTTTTCAATTGGATATAATAATAACTTTTGCCCTGACTGGTTTTGTGAATTTCGATTACCGACATTACATATTCATTTGCCAGATAGTTTTCTTTGTAATAGCTTACAACCGAGCTGGGCAGTTCTTTTTCTTTTATTTCAAATCTGGTCTTTATCCACAGCCCTTTTTCGTCAAATTCGGCATTGCCGGTTTGATTATTCATTTTAAAACGTGCCACGTAGTTTTCGTCTTGTTTTTCCCAGTACATCACGGTAGCATCAGGGTATTTATACCTGCAACTGATAATCACATCCTGAGGGACTTTTGAATCAGAGATTTTCTGCGCATTTACATCGTACAATGCAAATAGTAAACAGATAAAAAATAAGATTCCTTTTTTCATTGGTGCTGTTTTTTATAATTGATAAGTTTGTTTTCTATCAGGTCCTAAAGATAAAAAAGATACCGGAACATGAACGTAGTTTTCGATAAATTTTATATAAGCCAATAATTCTTCTGGCAGATCTTTACTGCTTTGGAGATTATCCACAGGAACATTCCAGCCCTGCAGCTCAGTATAATCGGGTGTTACAGGGGCTGTATCAATGTTAAAGGGCAGATAATCCAGGGTTTGGTTATTATAGGATTGGGCCACTTTTATCACATCAAAAGTGCTTAAGATATCGGCTTTGGTCATAACCAGGTCGGTAACACCGTTGATCATAACGGCATAGTTAAGAGCCGGCAAATCGAGCCATCCGCAGCGGCGCGCCCGTCCGGTGGTAGCGCCAAATTCATTGCCAAGCGCCTGAAGTTTTTTGCCGGTATCATCAAAAAGTTCGGTTGGAAAAGGGCCACTTCCCACCCTGGTACAATAAGCCTTAAAGACACCGAAAACTTTTCCGATTTTCGATGGGGCTATTCCCAGTCCCGAACACACGCCGGCACAAATGGTATTTGAAGATGTAACAAAAGGATAAGAACCAAAATCAATATCGAGCAACGTGCCCTGGGCGCCTTCGGCAAGTATGCTTTTGCCTGATTGCAGGGCCTGATTAAGAAACATTTCGGCATCAATGTATTGCAGCTTTTTCATCAGCTCAATGGCTTCGAGCCATTGCCTTTCATACTCTTTGTAAGGCAGCTTGTCGATCTGAAAATCGTTGATATTAAAATCGTACATATCAAAAATTTTCTGATGTTTTTCGGTAAGAGTTCTGAATTTCTCTGAAAAATTTTCCAGCAAAATTTCACCGGCCCGTAACCCGTTGCGGTTGTATTTATCGGCATAGGCGGGAGCTATACCTTTGAGTGTGGAGCCAATTTTCTCCTTCCCTTTAGCTTGTTCAAAACAGGCATCCAGCGCCCTGTGAACGGGGAGGATGAGGTGGCCCCTGTTTGAAATGCGGAGATTTTGGGCGGCAGCAGGATTAAATGACTCTACGATTTTCAGTTCATTCATAAGAATTACAGGATCGAGCACCACCCCGTTGCCGATAACATTGACGGTATTATCGCGCAATATGCCCGAGGGAACGGAGTGCAAGACAATTTTATTGCCATTGAATTCAATGGTATGCCCGGCATTGGGGCCACCCTGAAAACGGGCAATAATATCATAATGAGGTGTCATGGCGTCCACAATTTTTCCTTTACCTTCGTCGCCCCATTGAAGGCCCAGAATTACATCAACTTTCATTGCAAATTGGATAGATTAGGTGTTCAGTATAAATTATTTTTCTTTTTTGTTGTTGCACTTGCCATAAAACGTGAGTGCATGATGCGTGATAGTAACGTTAAACATTTGTTCCAGTGACCTTTGAATCTCCTGAATGCGGGGATCACAAAATTCAATTACTTTTTTTGTATCGATGCAAATAATATGATCGTGTTGTTTGAATTTGTACGATTTTTCGTAATGCGCAGAACTTTGCCCAAACTGATGTTTTACCACCAGACCGCACAATAACAACAGTTCAATGGTATTGTACAAGGTGGCGCGACTAACGCGGTATTTGCTGTTTTTCATTTTGATATAAAGGGTTTCCACATCAAAATGCCCTTCAAAAGCATATATTTCTTTTAATATGGTAAACCGTTCTGGGGTTTTACGATGCTGATTTTTTTCCAGATAAGCAATAAAAATCTGTTTGACATCGTCGAAATTTCCTGAAACTTGTTCTTTCACAACCATAAACAATATTTTTGCATAAAAATACAAATTTTATTGATTCTAAATAATGAATCAATAATTATTCCAATCAAAAGCAGAAACTAATCGATCCTGTTTACACTCTCAACGCCATTAACCGTTTTGATGTTTCCCATAAGATTTTTTAACTGGCTGGTGTTCTGAATATATACTGTGAGTATTCCTTCAAAGATGCCGCCGGTGGTTTCGAGGGTTAACGAACGGATATTGATGTTCAGTTGTTTGGATATTACATCAGTGATATCGCGTATCATGCCGAGCCTGTCGAAACCCTTGATGGATATACCTGCCAGAAATTGCAGCGAATCGTCCGATAACCATTTTGATTTCACAATTTTTTTGCCGTATTTGGTCATAAACTCCACGGCTTGATTACAATTGGCCTTATGTACGGATATTTCCCCATTTTTTTCCATTAGTCCGATAACCTCATCGCCTAAAATGGGGTTGCAGCATCGGGCAATCTTGTATTTTATATTATCAACCTTTGAACTTAGCAACGGTTGTTCGTTAACTTTGTCCCTTTCAGAATTTTTTTCAACGGATTCTTTTTCTTTTTTGCTTTCGCCGTGTTTGCTTTTGGCGAAAGGATTGGGAATAGATGGAATATAACGCAGCCAGGTATCTTTTTCAATAAAGCAGGCTTTTATCTCTTTTGTACCAACAAAATCCTTTTCTGCATCGATAAATAATGCAGAAGGATTACCATATTTGAGAAAATTCATCAATTTGTTGATATTGCTAATACTGAACTCAACTTTCAGTTCTTCAAATTCTTTTTTTAATTTTATTTTTCCGTCGTTGGCCTGTTTTTTCTTTTCTTCTTTTACATAAGCTTTTATCTGCGATTTGGCTTTAGCGGTGGTAGCATAGTCATACCAGCTTTCTTTGGGTGTTTGCTTGTCGGAAGTGATAATTTCCACCTGGTCGCCGCTTTTCAGGGTATAGTCGAGGGGTACAAGTCTGTGGTTTACTTTTGCCCCGATGCAGCGGTTTCCGATGTCGGAATGTATGCCATAAGCAAAATCAAGGGTGGTTGATTTTGAAGGCATGGTAATCAGATCGCCCTTGGGAGTGAATACATAGATTTCGTCGGAAAAGAGGTTCAGTTTAAAATTATCCAGAAAATCCAACGCATCGGATTCGGGGCTTTGCAAAAGTTCGCGAATTTTTGCCATCCAGTCTTCAAGGCCCGTATCGCCGTGAGTTCCGGCTTTGTATTTCCAGTGTGCGGCAAAGCCTTTTTCGGCTATTTCGTCCATGCGTTTCGACCGTATCTGCACCTCTACCCATTTGCCCGTATGGCTCATGACAGTAGTATGCAGCGCTTCGTACCCGTTAGCTTTGGGTATGGAAATCCAGTCACGGAACCGGTCTTTATTGGGACGATAGTTATCGGTAACCAGGGCATACACGTTAAAACATTCTGATTTTTCTTTTTCCGGTGGAACGTCGAGGATTATCCTGATGGCAAAAAGATCATACACCTCTTCGAAAGGGATTTCTTTTTTGCGCATTTTTTCCCAGATAGAGAAAATCGACTTGGTGCGCGTAAGAATTTCGGCGTTGATATTTTTGTCTGCGAGGTCTTTTTTAATGGGAGCTACAAACTTGGTAATAAACTTTTTACGTTCCGGCTCCGACTCCCTGATCATGAAGTCAATCGTATTGTAGATTTCTGGCTCCAAATATTTGAATGCCAGATCTTCCAGCTCCGTTTTTATGGTAAAAAGCCCTAACCTGTGCGCCAAAGGAGCATATAAAAACGAAGTTTCCGAGGCAATCTTCAGTTGTTTTTCCCGCGGCATTGATGCCAGTGTCCGCATATTATTCAAACGATCGGCGAGTTTTATAAGAATTACCCTGACATCGTCGGACAAGGTGAGCAGCATTTTGCGAAAATTCTCCGCCTGCAGCGATTCGCTCTTATTATCAAAAATCCCTGAAATCTTGGTCAACCCGTCAATAATTTTGGCCACTTTATCGCCAAATAAACTGCGGATATCCTCCAGCGTATAGTCAGTATCCTCCACCACATCATGTAACAGGGCGCACACGACGGAAGTGGTTCCCAGGCCTATTTCTTCAGCGGCAATAGTTGCTACGTCAATCGGGTGATAAATGTACGGCTCACCGGATTTGCGACGCATATCTTTGTGGGCTTCCACCGCCAGGTCGAAAGCTTTTCTTATCAGCAGTTTATCTTTTTGTGAAGTCTTGGGTTTACATACCCGCAGCAGATTTCGGTAACGGTTAAGGATCTCCTTTTTTTCGGTCAATTCATCAGGATTCGGCATACTAACAATTTTTATACAAAATTAATTCAAAAATAAGCATCAAGGAAAGTATATTGAATAATTCTGCAAAACTTTGCCGGAATTAATAATTCATTGTTTATTATTATTTATGTCAAAAGAAAGGCTTTTTGCCTTGCAATTTTCTTATTTTTGTTTTTAGAATGATGTTTTTAAGAAAATTCCCCTGATAATTAAAACTTGCATTATGAACAAATTTTATACGCTGTTTTTATTACTCTTATCCGGGTTAACGCTAAATGCCCAGGTAAAAGTCTTTCATGAAAATTTTGAATTATCAGGAAATGGCGCCGATAGCGTGGCAAGTTCCGGGGCGTTCTATAACTGGTCGTTGAATTCCCGGTTGTTTCATGCCGGCGTCCGATGTGATTCAAATATTGTTACAGCCAATGATACGTCGTTGCTGACAACCAATGTGTTTTCCACTGCCGGTTACTCCAACGTAGTTTTGCGGTTTTCACATATATGCAAAGTGGAATTGTTTGATGCAGGGGAGGTGGAAATATCAGTAAATAACGGCCCGTGGACAAAACTAACAGGGACACAGTATGTAAATCCGGGTAATTCGCAATTTGTAAACAGCGGGAACAAGTTTAATGCCAACACCTATCCCCTTGATTGGAGTCCGGCGGTTAACAATCTGAAGCCCACCCAATCGTGGTGGAAAAATGAGGTTTTTGACCTTTCGCTGCTGGCCGGCAACAGTACCAACGTAAGAATAAGGTTTGTGCTCCGCGATGGAAACGGCAACGGGGCCAACCTGAACCACGGCTGGTTTATCGACGATATCGAAGTGCTGGCTGCCAATTCAGAACTGATACCGCCGCGCATCACGATGATAACACCGATAATTACAGATACTATCCACGACACAGGCCCCTTTGAGATAGCAGCCTGGATTGCCGACAATTCAGGGATAGACACCGCCTATATAAAATATTCCGTAAACAACGGATCCGACCAATACGTTCCCATGGTATGGATAGCCGACAGCACCTATCAGGGAACTATCCCGAGTTATACTTATACCAACCGGATCAGTTATCGCCTGTATGCCACCGATAATGCATCTGCACACAACACTACCGAAAGTGGAAACTATTGGTTTTATATCAAAAAAGAGACTCCCTGCGTGGAAATAGGAACGGAATCGATACAACAGATCTACCCCTACTCCACCAGTTTCAGCGATGCCCGGACACAAATTTTATTTACAGCCGAAGAAATACAGGCAGCCAGCGGAACCTCGGGACCAATCAACGCTCTCGCTTTTAATGTGGCTAGTGCTTCAGCCATTACTATGAATGGGTTTACCATACAAATGCAACACACCAGTCTGAATACGTTAACCGGCTTTGTGAATACGGGTTGGACCACAGTTTTTTCTGGCACCTGTATGGTATCCGATATAGGTTGGCAGTCTGTCTCGTTACAGACTCCTTTTATCTGGGATGGTATTAACAATGTATTAATAAATATCTGTTATGACAATGCTGCCGGCTCGGGCAACTCACCGGTGCTGAGCAGCTATGCCGCGGGGAAAACCTGGACACAAAATGCAGCTACCGGTGCAGGCTGTTCGCTGGCCGCCGGTGCCACGCAAGGATACCGGCCGAATATCAGGTTTTATATGTCAACCTATATCTTAACGGAAGATGCAGGTGTCAGCAACATTTTGTCCCCGTCAGGTATTATTTTGTCGGGTGTCAGCCACCCTGTTGAGATACAAATAAAAAACTATGCACAGGACACTCTGAAAAAAGCCACCGTGGTCTGGGAACTTAATGGGGTACCACAACCATCATTCATTTGGACGGGCTTACTTGCCGAACAGGTTACCTCTGCTCCATTTACCATCGGCAATATCAATACCGGCAACGGAAGTCAAACCATAAAAGCCTGGACAGAAAACCCCAACGACAGCATTGACGAAGTAGCTGCCAACGATACGCTGAGTACATATTTTTATGCCTGCACCGGTTTTCTGAGCGGGACATATACGATAGGTTCAGGAGGAGATTTTCCAACCTTTTCTTCAGCATTAAATTCAATGGTAAACTGCGGAATTTCCGGTCCGGTGGTTTTCAATGTTTTGCCCGGGACCTACCAGGAACAGCTCCTCATTCCTGAAATACCCGGGGCCAGCGGGACCGACACCATTGTTTTTCAATCAGCAAGCGGTGACTACCATGATGTAGTGCTTCAATATGCTGCCAGCACGGCCAATGACAACTATACTGTGTTTTTGAATGGCGCCGACCATATAACCTTTAAAAACATTACTCTGGCCGCCCGTGGCACTTCTTATGCCAGTGTTGTCAGATATACCGGCAATGCCACATATAATACGTTCTTCCACAATTTACTCTCCGGAATGATCACTACCAGCACCTCCATCAATATGGCGGTGGTATATTCCCCAAGTGGGGCAGGCATGTGCGATTCGGTAATAACATTCGATGGGAACATCATTGATAATGGTTCCTACGGGATATACCTTTACGGCCAGGGAAGCGCCATAGGACAGCTGGAGAACAGGACCTCCGTAATAAACAACATGTTTAACAATCAATATATGGCGGGATTATATTTGTATTACCATAATGCTCCTGAAATTTCCGGCAATATATTCATATCAGGTGCCACCTACCCTTCCGGCATCAGCATTTACACAGCGTACTGCGACAACCGCATGACCATAATAAAAAATAAAATTACCCGGTTTTATGGCGGTTATGGCATTAATACCTATTACTGCGACGGTGTTAACGGAAAAGAGGCATTAATAGCCAACAACATGGTGAGCATACTTGGCAACAACAGTTCTTATGGCATATATGCTGCCTATGGTAACTATCAGAAAATATTTTATAACAGCGTCAATATTGCTGCCGAAGCCAGCACTTCACGCCCACTTTATCTGACAGGCACAGGAATTTATCATTATATTAAAAATAATATTTTCGCTTATACAGGCCATAACAGCAGTGGCCTGGCAGCATATATATCCAACACCGCCGGTGTTATGGCTATGAACTATAATAATTTGTATTCCTCCGGCACTCAACTGGGCTACTGGTCCGGCACACAGGCCAATCTCAGCGCATGGCAGACTGCCAGCGCCAAGGATTCAAACTCGGTGTCCGTCAACCCGTATTTTGTTTCATCCACCGATCTGCATACATACGCCCAGGGGGTTGACGGAAAAGCTACGCCGCTAAGTGAAGTTACCGATGATATAGATGGACATGGACGCCATGCCACAATCCCCGACATTGGAGCCTGCGAATTTGATGTCCCGGCAGATAACATCGGCATACTCTCCTTTGCCGCACCGGTCAGCAGCTGCGGAATAACTTCCCCTGTGCAAGTTACCATACACCTGAAAAACTTTGGCAGTACTCCAATCACCACTGCAGATGTTTATTACTCGCTGAATAACGGCCCTGCGGTGCACGAAGTGATGACACAAACGATACCACAGGATTCCGTGTATGCTTATACTTTTACACAACCGGCAGATATGTCAGTTCCCGGCACTTATTCTTTTACGGCCTGGGTTCATTTGGCCGGGGATACCATCGCACTCAATGACACTATCAGTAATTATTCGGTGTACAGTGGTTATGATTTTGGCCTGGGAGCCTATACTATGGGGTATGAACTGAATGAATTCGCAGGTGACTGGTCCACTATAGATGTCAATGGCGACAATAATGGATGGACTTACTACAACAGCGCCGGCGATGCTCATGGCGGAACATACAGCGCCAGGCTATACAACGGCAATATCAACACAGGCAACGACTGGCTGTTTTCCAGATGCTTTACACTTGCAGCAGGATCAACTTATAAAATAGAATTCTGGTACAAAGTTTCCAATGCCTCTTATCCTCAGCATATCGATCTGAAAGCCGGCAATTCGCCTGTGCCAGCGGCTATGCTAAACAACCTGCTTACCCTGAACAGCATCAACAACACAGGTTATCAGAAAGCCACGGCCTATTTTGTGCCTGCTGTAACAGGATCCTATTATTTCGGTTGGTGGGGACACAGTGTAGCTAATGCTTACTATGCCTTTATCGACGATATAAATATTTCTTTAGTGCCCCTGCAGGAGGCAGCATTACTATCCATAGAAAGCCCTGTTTCCGGCTGCGGTTTATCAGCCGGCGAAACCGTTGAAATCAGGATACTCAATACCGGAGCCAATGATATTAACGGAAACCTCACTGCATATTACCGTTTTAAAAATGAGCCGGTAGTATCACAGGCAGTCGGCAGCATGATAACGCCCGGCGACACCCTGACGTTTGCCTTTACGCAGCCTGTGGATGCTCATGTCAGCCTTGCTGATTCCATTTTCCCGCTTAAGGCATGGTTATCCCTGCAAAATGACCCTTTTAGTTTTAATGACACTATCAGCACGGTAATTGCTTCCTCGCACGTGCCTGCAGACCCTGTAACCATAAGCGACACAATATTTTTCGGAGGGGCAGCCCTGTTGCAGGCCCAGGCGGGGGATTCGGTATATTGGTTTGACACACCCTCGGGGGGAACTTTTATTGCCTCAGGAAATCAATTTACCACGCCCAATTTGTTTTACAACACGGTTTATTATGCCCAGGCAATAACTCCCGGAGGCACCACCAGATGGACCTTTGATAACAATGTGGAAGGTTGGTCTGTCCAGGATCCCTGTTCGTCAACCGATAACTGGAGCTGGGCAAGCGACGGCGGTTACGGAACATTGCATGCTCCTGACCCTCTGTCGTTTTCGAGCCAGTTTATAATTTCCCCCCAAGTAATGGTGGCAGGGACTTCTGCTATATCGTTATCATTTAATCACCGGTACACCACTGAAAATTGCTGTGATGAAGGATATGTTGCTTACAAGCTAGACGACGGCCCCTGGATACTGTTTGTCCCCAGTGTAAACACATATAGCGCCACACACAGCATAGATTATGACCCGCTGAATTCATGTTCATCATCCAGCAGCAGTTGTTTTGCCGGAACACAAGTGTCCTATATTACCAGCTCAGGAACTGTTAATACATCAGGGGCATCAAACATTCAGCTGGCTTTTATTTTCACCTCCGATGTTTCCGTTGGAAACGACGGATGGTATGTCGATGAAGTAAGCATCAGCGGCGGTACCGGAGGCTGCTCCAGCAACCGGGTTCCTGATACAGCCTTTGTAATATTGAATCCTTACGATGCTTCTGTTGTTACGGTAAGCTCACCGGCAGGAGGATGTGCCGATGCCTCTGAACCGATCACGATGGTAATCCGAAACAATGGCCTCAATACTATCAACGGAAACCTGACAGCCACGTATGAAATTAATGGCAGCACCCCCGTATCACAGGCTGTTACTGATATTATCCAACCCGGCGACTCCCTTTCTTTTACCTTTTCAGGCCCGTTGATCACAGGACTTACCCAGGCCAACCAGGATAGTGTTTTCCACATTGTTACATACATAAATCTTGCAAACGACCTGTACGCCTCAAATGACACTGTGGTAAAAGTTTTATCGCTGCTGTATGCCCCTCCGCCACCTTCGACAAGCAATGTTACTATTCCTTATGCCACACAGGCCACGCTTTTTGCGGCCTCTGCCGACTCTATACACTGGTATGATGTTGCAAGCGGTGGTGTCCCGCTCTCGACCTCGTCCACATATAACACTCCAGTGCTGTATAACACCACGGTTTACTATGCCGATGCATACGCCACGGGAGGTACGTCCTACTGGAGTTTCGATGCCAATCTTGAGGGATGGACATCTACGGCAGCCTGCGGCTACACCACTACGTGGGTATGGGCCTCCGACGCCGGCACGGGGGCGGCATATGCCCAGGATGTAGGCAGCGCTTCAAGCCAGGTACTATTATCGCCCTCTATTGACCTGACGGGAGCCAATGCCGTCACGATTAAATACAGACACCGTTATTCCACCGAAAGTTGCTGCGACCACGGCTATGTACTTTACAAGCTTAACGATAATGCCTGGACCTCTTTTGTTCCCACGACAGGCACTTATACCAGCACCTATACCATAAACCAGGAACCCCTAACCGGCTCCTGCGGATCGGCCTCACTACCCTGCTATTCGGGAACGGCAACGTACCAGACACATAAGGGCCAAATCAACACCACAGGAGCTGACTCATTGCAGATTGCGTTTGTTTTTTCGACCGATGGCTCAGTGAGTGGGGATGGCTGGTATATTGACTCGGTAATCATCGCCGGCTCAGGCTCGGGTTGTATCAGCGAACGCGTAGCGGATACGGTTCTTGTTACCGGTGTTCCTGCCTGCGACATGAGTGTGTTGGATATTTATTACCCCGTTTCTGGTATCGAACTGACACAAAACGAACAAGTAAGCGTGAAAGTAAAAAATTTCGGAACACAGCAAGCCAGCAACATTCCTATCAGCTTTTCGATTAACGGCGGGCCTGTTATCACAGAAATGATTACGGGGCCTATTGCTTCAAACGATACTCTTATATATACTTTTACGACTACAGCAGACCTTTCGGGGACCGGCACTTATACAATTTCGGCCTTTACAGCCCTGGCTTGCGACCCCACACCTACCAACGACACAGCATATAAAACCGTTGTCAACAGTCAGATACCTTATTGTGCATCCAGCGCTACCTATCTTTATGAAAACATCGGCAATGTAACATTAGGTTCGCTCAATAACGGGAATCCCTACCCTGTACTGAACAACATTACAGCAACCAGTTATTATTCGGATTATACCGGCCTGCCGGCACCATCTCTCACGCTGGGCGCCACATATGCAATTTCCGTTGCTCAGATCGAAAACTATTCGACCTTTTACAGTACTGGTGTAAAAGTTTATATCGACTACAACCGAAATGGCAGTTTCGACCTGCCTGCCGAACTTGCTTTTTCGGGAATAACGGCCTCGGAAGCAAATCCTTATGTTTCGGGAACTATTACCATACCTACTACCGGTATGGTAAGCGGTATGAGCACCCGTATGCGAATCGTGATGGACAGGCTCGGTACTGCTGCGCCCTGCGGGACTTATGCTTACGGAGAGACGGAAGACTATTTTGTTTTTCTCTCACCACAAATTCTGCACGATGCCGGTGTCACCGATATTATCCAGCCAACATCCGTAGAAACCGAAGCTGATTTAGTTACAGTTAAAGCTATTGTCAGAAACTTCGGCACCGACACAATCCATAATACCTCCAATATGTCTGTGGCATTTTCGCATAATAGTCAGGCGCCACAGTCGGCAGTGTGGAACGGCGGCGATATTCCTCCCCTGCAGTCGGATACGGTTACCTTGCCCTGGCTTACAGTAACACCCAACCTCAACCATATTTGTGCCTTTACCCAACTGGCCGGAGACAGCAATACCTATAACGACAGCTTCTGCAAAACCTTTACAGGCACCCCCCTGCATGATGCGGGAGTGCTTGCCTTTCTTTCGCCTGGCGGCGAGTCTGTTTCGGGATCTTCATCAACAGTCAGGGTTATCATTAAAAATTTCGGCGCCACGGCCATAAGCTCATTAAACATGACATACAAAATCAACGGACTGATACAGGCCACAGAGCCATGGACAGGACTGTTACAGCCAGGTGCAGAAGACACCGTAACTTTTGCACAAACATACCTGGTTCCGGAAGCAAATTATAACCTGTGCGCCTACACCGGCTTTGTGGCTGATTCAAATAATGCGAACGACACATTATGCATAGACTCCTACGGTGTTTTTACAAGCACCCTGCCTTACTTTGACAATTTTGATGACAGTATTATCAACTGGTCAGCCGTGAATTCTGCCGGTAGCCTGTGGGAAATAGGCCAACCATCATATAGCCAGACAAACAGCACTTTTTCTCCTTCCAATGCCTGGGATATCAACCTGAGTGATCCTTACGGAAACAATGCCAATTCGATGCTTTATACACAATACTTTGATTTTTCGCATGCCGTAGATGCGAGAATGAAATTTTGGTTTAATATTAATTCAGAGGGTGCTTACGACGGATTCCGAATCGATTATACCGTTGATACAGGCAATACCTGGAATGTGCTGGGAACCGTGAGCGACCCTAATGCTGTGAACTGGTACAACTATGCCACCTTGGTTTCGAGCGGCAAACCGGCCTGGACAGGCACTTCCTCCACCTGGATATACTGTTTTTACAGGCTTTCCATACTGAATAACGTGCCCATTGTCCGTTTCAGATTTGTCTTTAATTCAGATGCTTCAACTAATGGAATTGGTTTGTCCATTGATAATTTTGCGATTTACAAGCCCGTGCCGAGAGACGTTGGAATTGAAGCCGTAAGTTTTCCAAAAGTGGAAGCTATAGCGGGATCTTCCATGCAACTGAAAGTGAGAATTAGAAATTTCGGCCTGGGAACACTGCAAAACATCCCGATAGCCTTTAAAATCAATGATAACGGGCCGATTATCACCCATACGTGGACTGGGGTATTGCTGCCCAACGATACCATGATGGCCACTTTCACCACACCCTTTACCGTTCCGGCAGGAGCATTTAAAGTGTATGCTTTTACACAACTTTCAGGCGATACTGTTAATGTAAATGACACCTGTGTAGCTCATCTTATGGGTGTTCCCCGGTATTTTGTACCTTACGCCGACAGCCTCGAAGGACCATGTTACTGGGTAAGCCATGGTATTCCTGATTTGTGGGAGTACGGAACTCCAGCCTCAACCACCATTAATTCGGCCTACAGCCCGACTCACGCATGGAAAACCAATATCAACGGCCCTTATATCAATAATGCCACCAGTTACCTGTATTCTCCCTGGTTTAATTTCAGCGGCGTTGACAGCGCCTACCTTGAATTCAGGCATTGGTACCACACCCAGAACGGCAGTGATTACGGAGCCATAGAATATACTGTAAATAACGGGACTTCCTGGGCGTTGCTCGGCACGCAAGGTGATCCTCAAGCTGTTAACTGGTACAATGCCCTGGTGGGCGGCGCCCCCAGCTGGTCGGGAAATTCGTCCGGGTACGTATATTCAAGATACCGGCTGACTTCGGTACCCGCCATCATCAACGCCAACGGCTACGTCCGTTTCAGGTTTAAGTTTTATTCGAACGCTTCGGTATGCAATTACGATGGCTGGGCCATGGATAACTTTGCCATTACGGCCCCTCCTATCCCTAAAGATGCCGGAATATCGGAAATAATTCATCCGGCCTCTCCCGTATTAACAGGCAGTAGTGTATTCCCCGAGGTGGTGGTACAAAATTACGGCACGGACAGTTTACAAAAAGTCCCTGTCAGGTATTATATCGCCGGAGGCGCCGTGGTGAGCGAAACCTGGTATGGAGTTTTATGGCCCGGCCAGAGCGCTCACCACACATTTACCACTCCCTACACGTCACCGGGATCTGTTTACACGTTTTGTGCTTTTACCCGAAGAAGCAATGACACCTACTGGTCGAACGACACCTTGTGTGCTTCGCTATCTACCTCGCCGGCCGCCATCGATGTAGGTATTGCCAAAATACTGGAACCCCAGGATTATACGTTACCGGGCGACACCATCAGTGTCAGCGTGCGTATCAAAAATTACGGAACATCGCCGCAATCAGGTTTTTCATTGGTTTATCTGCGAAATTTTGTTCAAACCGGCACAGGAACTTTTTCAGGGACCATTAACCCGGGCGATTCCGCCGATTATACTTTCGCAACCACCTTTATCTCGCCTGAAGGAAGCTATAATTTGTGTGCACGGACCTTGCTGGCAAATGACGCCGACCCTGCCAATGATGAATTATGTAAATACCCTGTTGGTTCAGGACTTGAAGACTATGATTATCAGAATTTTTACCTGCTTCAGAACATCCCGAATCCGGCCAGTGATCAAACGTATATTTTGTTTTACCTCCCTCATAACGACCGCCTTATTTTCGAACTGTATGACATTTTCGGGCGAGTTAAAATTCATCAAAAAATTGATGCCACAAGCGGAGAAAACAGGATAGACCTCGAAACCGCCAGCCTTCCTTCGGGAGTATATTTCTATTCTATTGAATTCAACAGTGAAAAACACACCAAACGTATGGTTGTGATACGGTGACATAATATGTGATAATAATATATATAATCTATTGTTGAACAACTCAAATTTCATCGCATATCTGTTCTGCAGATACCGTTGCGGAAGAAGCTGTGAGGGATTTGAAATAATTGATCCGGCTGGAATGGTGAGGACGCAGAAACAAATTCTTGTAAAAAAGACGTATGCCATAGAATTGAAATTGACCATTTTAAAGGTTATTACTGCATTTTTTATTACCCACAAAGGGACAACTAATAATATGCAGATTGGTTTTCAAATTCATCACTATCAGGATTGAATCTTTTCTTTAACAGTTTTTAACAATAATTTTTTGTTTACTGTACTTTTTACAATTAAAAATGTATTTTTGTAATAACATTTATTGTATAACATAATAAAATCAATAAAAATTATCCTTATGAAAAAACTACTATTATTAATGGCAGTTCTCTTTGGAGCAGCATTTACTAATGCACAAACGATTCTTTTCCATGAGAACTTTGATCCGACAAGCGGGCCGGACAGTGTTACAGCAACCGGTACACCAACCTTTGCAATCAACACCCGATTGCATTATTCCGGCACGCAGTGCGACTCATTAAAAACACCACTTAACAATGTGTCCTACCTGACAACACAATCATTCAGCACTGTGGGTTCTACCAACGTTCTGCTGAAGTTTGCCCACATCTGTAAAGTGGAAATTTTTGACACGGCCAAAGTGGAAATATCAGTAAACGGTGGTCCCTGGGTTAAACTTACCACTCAGTACATTAATCCGGGCAATTCGCAATTTCTCAATCAGAGTTACCGCTTCTGTGCTGCTACCTATGCTGTGGACTGGTGGGCAAGCAATGATACCATTAAGCCAGATCAAACCTGGTGGAAACTCGAAACATTTGATATTTCGGCCCTGGCTGCAAACAGCAGCAATGTGAGGGTACGTTTTACCCTGCGAGGCAATGTCAGTAACGATGTGTGCCATGGCTGGTATCTTGATGACATCATGGTTATCGGAGGCACCTCTGAATTAATTCCACCAAAGATTACCATGGCTCCTCCCATTATCCAGGACACTGTATTTAATACCGGTCCATTCAATATCTCGGCTTATGTGAGAGACGCATCAGGTATTGATACCGCCTATATAGTTTATAAACTGAACAATGGCGCCAACCAATATATTCCTATGACCTGGGTATCCGACAGTACCTATACGGGAACTATTCCCAGTTACACATATAATAACAGGATAGACTATTATGTGCATGCTGCAGATAATTCTTCCACCCATAATTCCACTAACGGCCCCAACCAGTGGTTCTATACCAAACACGGCCCTAATACTGTTCAAATTGGAACGGGAACGTCAACCCAAACCTATCCGTTTTATATGTTGTGGGGGTATACAAGAAGTGCTGCTATTTATCAAGCTTCAGAAATAAATACCTATGGCCAGATTCTTTCTCTGGAATGGTATGTGTCAACGGCTACGGCAACATCGTGCCCCGTTAAAATATATCTGAAATCAACGACGTCATCCACTTTTGCTTCGGGATCCACATGGGCAAGCCTTATTTCAGGAGCAACCTTAGTTTATGATAATACGAACAGTTTCTCAACGGTTGGTTGGAAACTGATAACATTAACTACTCCCTTCATGTATTCCTCAGGGAACCTTATGGTGTTATGTGAAGCAAACTATGGTGGGACAGGCACTTCAACGTATCCTTCATTCCAATATACCTCTACCTCTCCAAACTATCAACATCAGACCCTGTATGCCGATAATGCACCACCCACCGGCACCGCCTCATTAAGTTATAACCGGCCGAATATTAAAATATCATTTCCTCCTGCCAACAATACTCAGGATGCAGGAGTAAGTCAGGTTGTGGCACCTTCGGGAATTATTCTGGCAGGAGTTAATTCTCCGGTAACTATCAGCATAAAGAACTATGCCATCGACTCGTTAAAAAAAGTTACCATAGCTTATAAAGTCGACGGCATACTGCAGACCCCTGCCTATACATGGAACGGCATTCTATTGCAGGATATGGTTTCTCCGAACTTCAGCATTGGCAACGTCAATGTAGCTCCCGGAAGCCACACTATTAAAGTCTGGACTGAATTACCGAACGACAGTACAGACCAGGCACATAATAATGATACGGTTACAGGTACTTTCTATGCCTGCACTTCCATCCTGAACGGACCTTATACCATAGGCCCTTCCGGTGCAGATTTCCCGACTTTTGCGGCCACTATTGCGGCCATGCAAAATTGCGGTATCAGCGGCCCGGTGACATTCAATGTTCAATCGGGCATTTATACAGAGCAGTTAACCATACCTGAAATACCCGGCACTTCGGATATTAACACCATCACGTATCAATCGACAACCGGTGTCAATACTGATGTTACCTTACGGTACACAACGGATGCGACTAACAATTTTGTTGTAAAACTTAATGGCGCTGACCATTTCAGGTTTAAAAACATGACCCTGTCAAGCACTGCCACAACAGCCTATTGCCGTATTGTTGAATACACCGGAACGGCTGTTGATAATCGATTTGAAGGCAATAACATTACAGGTATTACGGCCACAGCATTGTCAACAAACACTGCCCTGGTATATTCCGGTGCCGGCAATGACTCTCTGGCCGTATTCGATAATAACACCTTTACTAACGGCAGCTATGGAATTTATTTTTATGGAATAGGCTCCTCCTCGCTGGAAAATAAGACTTCTATCATCAATAACACATTTAACAATCAGTATGGCAGAAGTATCAATCTTTATTATCAGAATGCCCCAACAGTAAGCGGAAATATTATTAACGGACATGCAACCAATAACGCCTTCTACGGAATTTATGCCGGTTATTGTGATAACGACATAAAGATTTTGAAGAACAAAATCACGATACCCCTAGGTACTTATGGTATCTACTTATACTATTGCGATGGCACCATGGTAAAAAAAGGATTGATTGCCAATAATTTTGTTCAGCTTGGTGGCACTATTGTAACATACGGAATTTATAACAGCAGCTCCACTTATCAGGAATACTTCTATAACAGTGTAAACATTACCTCGACAAACACCACAGCACGAGACTTCTTTATTTCTACCAGCAGCGCACCTATTGTTTTAAAAAACAATATTTTTGCAAACCACGGAGGCGGATATACCATTTATACCGCCATGACCACAGGAGTAACATCAGACTATAATGATCTTTACACCAGCGGGACAAATCTCGGATATTGGGGTACAGCACTGGCTAATCTTGCTGCCTGGCAAACAACTTCGTTACAGGATGCCCACTCTGTTTCCGCCGAACCACAATTTACTTCTTCCACCAACCTTCATACATTCAGCAATGCCATAAACAGTAAAGCAACTCATGTTGCAGCCGTTACGGATGATATTGATGGAGATCCCAGGGATCCTTTTACTCCCGACATGGGCGCTGACGAACGCGCACCTTATGCCGACGATCTTGGTGTTTTTAGCGTGATTGCGCCTGTTCCAACTTCATGCGGACTGGGTACTGCTGAAAACATTACCATCCGCCTGAAGAATTATGGCCTGAACACCGTTACTTCAGCAGATGTTTATTATGTTTTGAATAACGGAGCACCGGTTCATGGCGTATTTTCCGGGAGTATTTTGGCTGATTCATCAGTTAATTATACGTTCCCAACCACGGCAAACCTTTCTGCCATAAGCAACTACAATTTCAAATTTTATGTTGCCATGGCAGGCGATATGTTCCTGATGAATGACACTTTGTCGAATTACACGGTTGCTAATGGCTGGGATTTTTATTCATCAGCATACAACATGGGATTTGAACCAACAGATAATTTCAGCGGATGGTCAACTCTTAATTCCGACCTTAGCGCCTACAAATGGGTAATGCCTTTTGATGGTTCAACATACGCACATACCGGAGCTAATTCTTCGCAGTTTTATAACAACACGGCCAATACCGGTGCAGATTGGATGTTCTCAAGGTGTTTCAGCCTGGAAGGAGGCAAGACATATAAATTAAGTTTCTGGTACCGAAACAGTATTGCCACCTATCCTCAGACCATCACAGTAAAATATGGTAATGCCCAGACCGATGCCGCAATGACCTCACCCATTACTGCGCTTACCGGTATAACAAATATTACTTACCAGGAATCTGTCAGCACCTTTACACCTGCCACCAACGGTATCTATTATTTAGGATGGTCAGGCACTCCGGGAGTTACCAACGATGTTTATATTGATGATATCAACATCAAGCTGCTTCCCGACCAGGAAGCCACGGCCGTTTCGATGACTTCTCCTGTGGAAGGTTGCGGACTCGGAAACGAAACCGTTACTATGCAGATTTATAATTCGGGAGGCCAGCTTATCAACGGCAACCTGACAGCGTACTATAAAATAGTTGGTGGCGGCACAACGGTTTCGCAGGCCGTTACGCAACAAATTCCGGTTGGCGACACCATTGATTTCATTTTCACCACTCCCGCCAACCTTACTGTAACAAGCGCTGATTCCACATTCAGTATAAAAGGATGGATTGCCCTCATCGGTGACCCCATACAACCCAATGATACTACCATATATCAGGTGCTTTCAAAATACCAACCCCCTACACCGGTTGTAATAAGCGACACAGTCGGATATGGCGGAATTGCCACCTTGTCTTCTACTTCCACCGATCCTCTTTTCTGGTATGATGTCCCGACCGGAGGTTCTCCAATAGGAACCGGCCCAACATTCACAACCCCTAATCTTTTTGTTACCACCCCCTATTATGTTCAAGCATCGAACGGTAGCATGCCGGATTCGTTAAGCACTATTTTTACCGGTGGTAACGGATGTGGCAACGGCAACATGTTTGATTTACAACCTCTATCAACAAGTCTTACCATTACCGGCTTTAGCATAAGTCCATACGTATCAGGCGCTATCCCAGTAAGTGTATATTATAAAACAGGTACCTATGTCGGTTCTGAAACTACTGCCGGCAACTGGACACTATTGGGTAATTATAATGTAACAAGCGCAGGCGCAGGAATCCAGACTTACCTTGATGTTGATGATTTTACCATTCCTGCAGGACAACCGACAGGTATCTATCTGAACTTTAATGCTACTTATACCACGGTAGGTTCAATAACCACATACAACAATGCGGACTTACAGTTAACAGGCGGTGCTGGACTTTGTGCGGCTTTTGGAAGTGTAAACACCCCAAGAATGTTCAATGGAAAAGTATATTATGGTGCCGGCGGTTGTACCAGTGCCCGCGTTGCTGATACGGCCTATGTCATGATACTTCCCTATGATGCAAATACTGTCTCTATTATTGCCCCTGTGGATGGGTGCAGTCCTGGTCAGGAACAGGTAACAATAAGGATTAGGAACAATGGCTCGAATAACATCAGCGGCGGCTTAACGGCAAAATATTCAGTTAATGGCAGCACACCGGTTGCAGAATCTGTTCCGGGTACCATCCTGCCGGGTGACACACTGACCTATACCTTTACCACGACTTTCAATTCAGGCCTGACCAGCGGAAATCCAGATTCTGTCTATAATATTATTGCTTATACTGAATTAACCGGGGATTCATATCTGGCTAATGATACAGCATATCATTCGGCTGAATTGGAATACATACCTTCTGCTCCTGTCGTAATCAACGATACCGTCGGATATGGCGGCATAGCCACCTTGTCATCTACTTCCACCGATCCACTTTTCTGGTATGATGTCCCGACCGGAGGTTCTCCAATAGGAACCGGCCCAACATTCACAACCCCTAATCTTTTTGTTACCACCCCCTATTATGTTCAAGCATCGAACGGTAGCATGCCGGATTCGTTAAGCACTATTTTTACCGGTGGTAACGGATGTGGCAACGGCAACATGTTTGATTTACAACCTCTATCAACAAGTCTTACCATTACCGGCTTTAGCATAAGTCCATACGTATCAGGCGCTATCCCAGTAAGTGTATATTATAAAACAGGTACCTATGTCGGTTCGGAAACTACTGCCGCTAACTGGACACTATTGGGTAATTATAATGTAACAAGCACAGGTGCAGGAGTTCAAACTTACCTTGATGTGGACGATTTTACCATTCCGGTAGGACAACCGACAGGTATCTACCTGAACTTTAATGCTACTTATACCACATTGGGTTCAATAACCACATACAACAATGCGGACTTACAGTTAACAGGCGGTGCCGGACTTTGTGCGGCTTTTGGAAGTGTAAATACCCCAAGGATGTTCAATGGAAAAGTTTATTATGGTGCCGGTGGTTGTGCAAGCCCCCGCGTGCCTGATACCGCTTATGTGATGGTATTTCCGTATGACGCAAAGGCTGTATCAATAACTTCTCCCGTTGACGGATGCAGTGGCAGCCCTGAACACGTAACAATGAGAATAAGAAACAACGGTGCGGATACCATAAACGGAGGATTAACCGCCAAATATTCCATCAATGGCAACACTCCAGTTTCCGAAGCTGTTACCAACATGATTTTACCCGGCGACACACTTGATTTTACTTTTGCAACTACCTTTAGTGCAGGGTTAACACCTGCTAATACCGATTCTGTATATAACATTGTTGCCTATACAGAATTAACAGGAGATGGTTACCTCGCCAATGATACAGCCTTTACCGCTGTAACCCTGGCCTATGTACCTCCTGCACCAATAGTTATTAGCGATACGGTTCCCTTTGGAGCCAGCGCTACATTGCAGGGTATTTCTTCCGACTCCATTTTCTGGTACGATGTACCAACCGGCGGATTACCATTAGCCATGGGATCATCTTATACCACTCCGAATTTATATGTTAACACCGTGTATTATGCCGAAGCAAGAGCCTCAGGAGGAACAACCACCTGGACTTTTGACACCGGCCTTGACGGATGGATAGCAAGTTCACCCTGCAGTTCGCCTGTTACCTGGGCATGGTCATCCGATGGCGGAAACGGTACTGCTTTTGCCGTTGATCATACCACAAATTCCTCACAGTTGCTTATCTCTCCGGCAGTTAATGTGAACGGTGCATCTACCATGGACCTTAGCTATACACACCGTTATGCCACAGAAGCAGGTTGGGATCATGGATTTGTTGCCTATCGCCTGGATGGTGGCACCTGGGTACAATTTGTACCTACGGTCGGCGCTTATAACACTAATGACGCACAGAACGGTGAACCCCTCTGGAATTCGTGTAATAGTTCTCCCTCAATGCCTCTGTACGATGGAACCATGGCTTACGCTACACACAGCGGCCCTATCAATACAGCAGGAGCCAACCTTTTGGAAATTGCATTTGTATTTACGACCGACGCTTCGGGAGGAGTTGATGGCTGGTATATTGATGAGGTTACCGTTGACGGAGGTGTTGGTGGTTGTGCCAGTGCCCGTGTACCGGATACTGCATACGTAGTCTTACTACCTTATGAAGCTTCTATTGTTTCGTTGCCGGCCCCTGTTGACCAGTGTACCGACGGTTCGGAAAGTGTTACTATAAGGATTAGAAACAACGGATATAATACTATAAATGGTGGACTGACAGCCAAATATACTATTAACGGCAGTACCCCTGTTGCGGAACCTGTAACAAATACAATACTTGCAGGCGACACACTTACATTTACATTTACCACTCCGTTCCTGGCCGGCCTGTCATCTGCAAATCAGGATTCACTCTATAACATTACATCATACCTTGAATTGACCGGGGATACTTATAGCCTGAATGATACTTTGAATCATGCTGTCACATTAATATACACCCCGCCAGCACCTGTTCTTACAAACATAACCATACCGTATGCGACTAGCGGTACGATGACAGGAGTTGCGGCAGATTCAATTTATTGGTTTGATGTTCCGACAGGAGGAACCGCATTACAGGTTGGTTCGGCCTATACCACCCCGATCTTATATGGCACAACCGTATATTACGCTGAGACAAGAACCACCGGCGGCACATCCACCTGGACCTTTGACAACAATCTCCAGGGATGGACAGTGCAAAGCCCTTGTTCCACTCCCAACAATTGGGCATGGAATGCTGATGGCGGTAATGGTGCATTATTTGCTGTTGATCCCAGCTCGAATTCATCACAATTAATTGTATCTCCAGTTATCTCAGTGGGAGGAACTCCAAGTGTTACGCTGAGTTTTGATCATCATTACACCACAGAAAGTTGTTGTGACGAAGGATATGTGGCCTACAGGCTCGACGGTGGAGCATGGACACAATTCACTCCGTCAGTGAATTCCTATGTGGGATCGCACAACATTGACAACGATCCTCTGAACAACTGTGTTTCCAATTCAAAAAGTTCGTTTTATGGCACACAGGCGACCATGATTACCAGTTCTGGAACAATTAATACAACCGGAGCATCCAATATCGAATTGGCTTTTGTATTTACTTCTGACGGATCAGTGGGTAGCACTGGTTGGTATATCAATGCAGTGGAACTGGAAGGTGGCACAGGTGCTTGTCCCAGTGATCGTTTGCCCGATACTGTTTTTGTTACCGGTGTTCCGGCTTGCGATGTTAGTGTACAGGCAATACACACACCCAACAGCGGCATTGAACTTTCGGCCAGCGAAACAGTTTCCGTTCGTGTTAAGAACTATGGAACCAGCCCGGCTGTGAATATACCCATTCACTACACCATAAACGGTGGTACCGCGGTTACCGAAACTATCCCCGGACCAATAGCATCAAATGACACCTTATTATATACTTTTACCACAACAGCCGACCTGTCAGCCATTGCTACGTATAACCTCGTTGTATATACCGACCTCTCATGCGATGTCACACTGGCAAACGATACAGTTTACAAAACTATCATCAACAATCCGCTGGTATATTGTACTTCTATTCCTTCAAATACCGGTGACGAGGAAATATTCAGCGTGACGGTTAATGGAGCTACCAACGCCTACGATTGTTCCACCGTTGCCCCCGGGCCGGGTTCAATCCTGAACAGGTATTCCAATTTCATGACACTGCCCCCATTGACAGCGTTAGGGCAAGGCGCGTCTTATTCCTTTACCATACTTGAAGACGAATGTGATGGTGCCTATTATTATTCAAATGGCTGCGCCATCTGGATTGACTATAACCACGACGGCGATTTTACCGATGCCGGCGAACAGGTGTATGTTGAAAATACCACAACCCAAGGACCAAGAACTATTACCGGAACATTTACAGTTCCTGTCGGTGGTTTCAGCGGAGTTACCGGTATGCGTATCATCGTTGCGGAAAGCAACTCCGGATCAAGTTTACAACCCTGTATGACATATGGTTACGGAGAAACAGAAGATTACCGTATCCGTATCCTGCCACAGATTCCTCACGATGCAGGGGTAACCGCTTTTGTGCAGCCCACCACCCCTCTAAACGAAGGTGTTTCCACCCCGGTGCAGGTAACTGTAAGGAATTTCGGTACAGATCCTATTACCAATGCTTCCAATATGCTGATTGCCTACTCGTATGATGGCGGACCGGTGCAATCAGTAACATGGACTGGTGGAGACATAATCCCGTTAGCAACCGTTAATGTTACACTGCCCAATATTACTGTTCTGCCCAATGATCGTTCATTATGTGCCTGGACAGTATTGGCCGGCGATTCCAATACATTTAATGACACCACCTGTATGACCCTGCACGGCAATCCGCAGATTGATGCCGGTATTACTGCATTCCTGCAGCCGGCAGCTACCCTTGTGGAAGGAGCTAATGCCACTGTTCAGGTCACGTTAAGGAATTTCGGTGTGGACACACTAACATCCATGAACCTGGTATATCAAACTAACGGTACCGTACAGGCAACACAGCCCTGGACAGGAACTTTACTGCCTGGAGCTTCGACCAATGTTACCTTTACCCAGACTTTTGTAGTGCCAATGGCTGCCTTTGATATATGTGCCTACTCATCGCTTGTAACTGATGCCAATCATGTGAACGATACGGCCTGTATGAGTTCTTACGGCGTATTTACAAGTAACTTACCTTACTACGATCATTTTGATGCCACCACCGTAAACTGGTTACCGGGTCCGGCAAGCAATGGTTCGGTATGGGAACTCGGCACACCGAATTATGGCATAACCAATAGCGCCCACAGCGCACCCAATGCCTGGGATGTCAACCTGACTACCGCTTATACAAACAGCGCTACTGCTTATCTCTATACACAAAACTTCAACTTCTCCACAGCGGTTAATGCCCGGATGAAATTCTGGATTAATTACGATGTGGAAGCAAACAACGACGGTGTACGCATTGAATACACTACTGACGGCACCACCTGGAATACACTGGGCATCATGAGTGATCCCAATGGTATCAACTGGTATAACGATGATGTCATTACTTCCAGCGGCTTACCCGGATGGACAAATCCCGCCTCGGGATGGAAACAGTGTGAATACAAACTGACGGCACTGAACAACACGCCGCTTGTGAGATTCCGCTTTGTATTTAACAGCAGTTCTTCCACATATAACAGCGGCGTATCGGTTGACGACTTCTCCATCACGGTGCCGCAACCGCAGGATGCCGGTGTTGAAGTAATTCACAAACCTGTTATGCAGGCAGCTGCCGGCAGTACCAATACGGTAAAAGTCCGTATCAGGAACTTTGGATCAGATACGTTATATAGTATTCCGGTTTCGTACAGAATTGGCCTTACAGGTACTCCCATCACTCAAACCTGGACCGGGACATTGTATCCTCAGGATACGACAACGGTTTACTTTACCACACCGTTTACCGCACCCACAGGCGTATTTGATTTTTATTCCTACACCGGTTTGACAGCAGACAGCGACCACATGAATGATACCGCGGTTAACCATATTACCGGCATACCTACTTATTCTGTTCCTTACAACACAGATTTTGAAGGTACTGTTACCTGGTTTACTCCGGGTAC
>ENA-UPTA01000196-UPTA01000196.1-activated-sludge-metagenome-genome-assembly--contig:-NODE-196-length-68700-cov-7.271061_pt1 | contig 68700 bp, 58 predicted proteins | sample MGYA00238184_ERZ773361 | MGnify/ENA primary metagenome ERZ773361 (study PRJEB29100, sample SAMN05720205) | activated sludge metagenome | isolation source: anaerobic digester from wastewater...
ACAGTCATAGAAGTTGATTTAGCAAATAGATTTTTGTATACAGGGATTCCATTTGATATAATGAGCCAAATGAGGTATGTAGTAACGGATTCAACAACCATCAGAGATAGGAGAGGAAGAAGAATAAGATTAAGAGATTTAAGACCGGGCGATTTTGTAAGAATTGAACATGCAAATTTCATGACAATGAGCATACCGCCTCAAACAACTGCGTACGATATACAAGTTCTTTAGATATATAACTATCATAAGTGATGAAGAACACTAACAATTATAAGATTAAAGGAGCAGAGTTCTGCTCCCTTTTTCTAAAATTCCGGATTATTCTAACGTGTTGTTTATCAAATCTAAGAATTTCTCTCCTTTTAACGATAATCTTGAACCTTTAGGTCCTCTTTCGGTAATTATTAATCCTGCCTGTGATAGTATTTCAAGACGGCTTCTAATCATCTGCTCAGTAAATTCATCTTTCACTAGCTCTGCCAGTTTCTTACGTCCTATATAAGCATATCCCTCGTCTTTTGACCTTTTTATAGCATTAAGTATGGTAAGGACATCTTGAAGCGGTATCTCCATCTCTAAATCTTTAAGAGTTTTTTCAAGTATTTGTTGATTTTGAGTTTGAATATCTTCTTGCTTTTTCCCGCCTGCTAAATCCAAAGGTAAATCTTTAAGTTCAATTTTGCTTCCCGCCAGATTGTAAAGATATTCAATTACATTTTCAAGTTCACGAACATTACCCGGCCAGTCATATTCCAAAAATTTCGCCATAACCTCATTGCTTATTACCATCTCACTTCCATTTGGAAACTTTTTAAGAAACATTTTTATCAGCAAGGGAATATCGCTTTTTCTCTCTCTTAAAGGAGGAATATTTATTGGAAGAACATTAAGCCGATAATATAAGTCTTCTCTGAAATCACCTTTTTGTACAAGTTTATGAAGGTCTTTATTAGTTGAAGCGATAACCCTCACATCTATTGGAATAATCTTGGTTCCTCCGACACGAAGAACCTCTTTTTCCTGAAGTACTCTAAGCAATCGTGCTTGTATTCTGGGTGAGGCATCACCGATTTCATCCAGAAATATCGTTCCTTTATGTGCCTGTTCAAAAAGTCCTGCATGGCCTCCCTTTCTTGCACCGGTAAAGGCTCCTTCTTCATAACCGAAAAGTTCACTTTCAAGCAAGCTTTCGGTAAGTGCAGCAAAGTTAGCTGCAACAAAAGGACCATACTGCTGTTTAGAAGCATTATGAATTGAATGGGCAAATAATTCCTTGCCTGTACCGCTTTCTCCGGTCAAGAGGAGGGTTGAATTGCTTCTTGAAAGCTTTTTAGCAATTTCTATTGTCTCGCTCATATTTTTACTCTTGCCCACAATATCGCTAAAACGGTATTTTGCAGTATGTCCTTTTTTGAAGAGGTTGACTCTGACTATATTTTCCATCTCCATAATTTCAGACAAGTCCTTAAAAGTGATTATTATACCATTATTAGCATTATCTTCAATAATCGGCATCATTGTGAGAAGAACTTTTTTACCTTTTATCTCATGAATTTCACGGTACACATCAAAAGTCTTACCTTGAAATGACTTAATATCAAAGTTATTTATATCGTTTAGATTAATTTCGGTATTGTTGAAGAGTTTGTTTGCATTATTATTGCTGAACATTATTTCACCACTACCGTCAATACCTACTATACCGTCATTTATTACATTTAATATCGTGTTTAACTGCTCCGTAATATGTTTATTATCACTGAGTGTTTCTACGATTTTTTTGCTGGAATACGCAAAGTCCTGCAAATATCTTGAAGACAATAGATTTGCTCTTTCATCCATAATTCCGAGCTTAATCATTATTTCTGTGATTGTGGTAAGGTCTATTTTGCTATAACCGATATCAATTATATTTTTGACATAATCGGGCACTAAGTGAGTTTCACCGGTTGTTATAGAATAGTCGGCATATTCCGGAAATTCTTGACCCGGATAATAGGGATACATCGATATATGGTTAATACCCAGTTCTACAAGCAGAGATATGGAGCTTTCCGCCAAATATTTGTTGACGTCAACAAAAAGCACTTTTTCCCCTTCAGGTATTTGTAAAATATCCTCTAACTTAGAATGATTAAGTGATCTTCTGGCTACCAATACATTTGCACCGGGAGTAATGTGCTTTAACGCTTCTTCCTTCAGATACTTATGACATATCAGAACCAGGGAATCGCAAATTTCTTCATTGATTCCTTCTTGTATGGAATATCCTTTGATGCTGATTTCATCTCCAAGAAGATTAGTTAATTGGGCAATTACATTCTCCATGTGTTTTTTCGAATAAGTTATAATAGATAATCCTTTGTTTAAAGAAGATGACACCATGAACCTCCTCATCAATGAGTCATTAAATAAATTATATCATAACTGTATATCTTCTTCAACATTTAAGTCGTCATTACATGAGTATCAGATAAACAGGTTTACATTGGATTCTTCGGCATCACCCAAATAAGTGCCTACTCCTGCAAATTCAACACCATCTATTAATTCTTCTTTTGTAATGCCCATTACATCCATTGACATGGTGCAGGCAATCATTTTTACACCGTTAGCCATTGCCTTTTTAATCAAATCTTCCAATGAATCGATATTTTTATCCTTCATTACTTTTCGCATCATAGCTGTTCCCAATCCGCCCATGTTCATTTTTGAAAGTTTTAGTTTGTTAACTCCTCGAGGCATCATTTTGCCGAACATGGTATCAATGAAAGGTTTTTTAGCATTTTGCTTCTCGGTTTTTCTTAAAACATTAAGTCCCCAGAATGTGAAAAACATAGTAACCGGTCTTCCCATTGCTGCAGCACCGTTTGCAATAACAAAGGATGCCAGAACTTTATCCATGTCGCCGCTGAATACAATTATGGTTTTACCGTCATTAGACGGTTGAAGTCCTGTTTTTTCTAAAGCTGTTTCAGCTTTTTTATTGTCTATTCCTTTTTGCAAATATACAATATTATTTTTACCATCCTTTTCTATTTTTAGAAGGGTATTGCCTGTTCTTCTGCTCCATGCTTCAACATCTTTAGCAAATCCTGAATCTGTTGCAGATACTTGAACAATATCTCCATCATTTGCATTTTTCATTGTTTCATATACCTTCATAATGGGGCCCGGGCACTGTAATCCGCTGCAATCCACTTGAATAGATGATTTAATTTTTACTGTTGTATCTGTTTTCTTTTCATTTGTATTGCTTACTACTAATGTGTCATCATTACTTTCTCTTCCGGTTTCGTTGAAATAGTTGTAATAAACAGATTTATAAAAGTTTGTTCCTGCAGGATAAACTAAAACATTTTTAAATCCATTTTCCATTAAAACCCTGGCTGCATTGTATGAGCGAACCCCTATAGAGCAAAGTATAATTATGTTATCATCTTTATTTAATTCGTTAATTCTGCCACGAAGCTGGCCCAAAGGAATATTTACGGTTCCGGGTATATCAAATACCATGTGCTCCGCTTCCTCTCGTATGTCAAGCAATGTGTATTCATTTTGTTTTGAAGGGTCAATATCATTCCACTTGCTGAATTTAACCTTGTTTTGAATAATATTCTCAGCCACAAATCCAAGCATATTGACAGGGTCCTTAGCTGAGGAATATGGAGGTGCGTAAGCAAGTTCAAGCTCTTTTAAATCATAAATACTGCCCTTCAGACCAATTGTTGTCGCAATTGTATCAATTCGTTTATCAACTCCGTCCTCTCCTATAATTTGGGCACCGAATATTTTTTGTCCGTCTGTTGAAAATATTAATTTTAATATCATTTCAGCAGATTCAGGATAATAACCTGCATGAGATTTTTGTGATATAATTGCTGTATAATAGTCCTTGCCTTCAACCATTCCCATTCTATTTAGAGTTTTTTCATTGGTACCTGTCGATGCAACGGTTAAATCAAAAACCTTGGCCACTGAAGTTCCCTGGGTACCTTTATATTCTTCTTCAGCACCATAAATATTGTTGGCGCATATTCTTCCTTGCTTGTTGGCAGGACCTGCAAGGGCAATCATTGCTTTGCCTTTGTTTATAAATTCTTCAACCTCAATAACATCACCGATTGCATATATACTTGGATCGGATGTTTTCAGATATTTATCTACAATTATTCCGCCTCTTTGATTAACTTCAAGGTCTGCTTCTTTTGCCAGCTGACCGTTTGGGCGGACACCGATGGACAATATAACCATGTCTGCTGTTAAGGTTCTGCCGCTTGCCAATGTTATGGTTATTACGCCGTCATTGCTTTCGAATTTAGATACACCATCTCCTAAAATCAACTCAATATTATTTGATACCATGTTTTCATGTACTAATTGTGCCATTTCATAATCTATAGGAGCCATAACCTGGTTCATTGCTTCGGCAACAGTTACATTTAATCCTGCAGCCGCAAGATTTTCTGCAACCTCAAGCCCTATGAAACCACCCCCTATTACAAGAGCGTTTTTAGGTTTCTTTTCATTTATGAATTTTATTATATTATCTGTATCGGGCACAGTCCACAAGGTAAAAATACCCGGTGAATTAATTCCTTCAATCGGCGGTTTTAAGGGCGATGAGCCCGTGGATATAATCAAGGTATCATAGCTTTCAGTATAAATTTCGCCGGTTTTTAGATTCTTAACATCTAGGGTTTTGCTCTCTCTGTTAATTGAAATAACTTCAGACTCTACACGCACGTCAATATTATATTTTTTTGACATAGCTTCGGGAGTCTGCAACAATAAGGATGACCTTTCTTTTATAACTTTTCCTATATGGTAAGGCAAACCGCAATTTGCATACGATATATAAGGCCCTTTTTCAAACATTATAATTTTTGATGTTTCATCAAGTCTTCTAAGTCTGGCTGCTGCGGATGCTCCTCCTGCAACACCGCCTATTATTAAAATTTTCTTGCTCATAAATCCTCCCTTATGCATCTAAAATTTGGCTTACTATTTTTTTTACTTCTTCATTTATAATTTTATAATAAATTTCCGTTCCGTTTCTTTCCGCTGAAAGTATGCCTGCTGACTTAAGTTTGGAAAGATGCTGTGATACAGTAGGCTGCGGAACATCCAAACAGCATTGAATATCGGTAACATTGCTTTCCTCTTCTTTTATAAGCATTGCCAATATGCAAAGTCTTACGGGATGTGCTATTGATTTAAACAGCTCTGCTTTTTCCGACAATACCTTTTTAACTCTTTCCTTATTGCTGAAATCTATCATTTTACCCTCCATATATTGCAATATTAATATATTAGAATATTAGCATATAATAATATAATATGCAAGAAAAACTTTATTGTTTTTAAAAAAATGGTTAATTTTATGAAATAATGGTAAAATGTAAATAAGAACATTAATAATGAGGAGTACTATGGAAATTATAACATCTTATGAAAATTTACAGGAGCTTATTGAAAAGAACGATATGGTAATGATTTATTTTGGAAGCAAGACATGCTCGGTATGTAAATCCATGACACCTAAAGTGGAGAATATGATTAAAAGATATCCTAATATTTATGCAATAATGGTTGAAGCGGATAAGAGTTTAGATATATCTTCCAAATTTAATGTGTTTACCGTGCCGGTAATACTATTATATATTGAAGGTAAAGAAACAATCAGGGAAGTAAGAATAATAAGCTTGGATAATTTAGAACAAAAAATTGCAAGGTATTGCCAGATATTTTATGTTCATTAATTTCAATATTCAGTATGGTTAATCATATCATTTGAGAAATGAAAGCTTAGATATAGTGAAGTCAATTATTCGGTAATTTCTCCGGTTAGCATATGCTCAGATTTCATCAATTCATCTATACTTTGGCCCCTCAGCCATTCATTCATTTCTTCAATACTAAAAATGAGTGGCATTCTGCTGTGTATGTGGGAAACCGAATCATTGGAATTTCGTGTTATAATGGTATAGTAAATATCAATGTTTTCATCAAACAAGCTCAATTGCTTGTTTTTATTTGCAGCTATATTGTATAATCCGGCCATATAAATATTGGAGCCGGGTTTATTTATTTTATATTTATGCTTGCCTTTTTCTTCCTGCTTCCATTCATAATAAAAAGAAGCAGGCACAATACACCTGTTGGATGAAGACAGTCTTTTAAACATTAGCTTTTCGTTTAGTGTTTCAGCCCTTGCATTAATTATTACACCCTTGCCGTCCCACTTTGGAAATCCCCATTTAGCTAAGAGAGGCTTTATTTTATTATCATCCTCTATATAAATAGGGGCAATGTTTGTAGGAAAAATTTCACCGCTTTTAAAATTCTCATAAATATTTCTTTGTGCCTCTTCTAATATTTTCTTGAATTCTTCATTATCAATATCAATGTAATATCTTCCGCACATATTATCCTCATTTAAATATTTTCAGAGTGAATTTTTTTGAATATATTTATTGTATCGAATACACTTTCATGAACAACCGATTTAACGTCAAATTTAAGCAATTTAAATGTAGTTTGAAGTAAAAAGCCTATGCTGAAAACATAAATAACCGTTCCAAGCCCAACCTTAGCTCCCAATATCCAGCCTATAAACAAAACAGTTGCTTCAATGGAGCCTCTTACTATACCTATTGGAATATTAGAAAATTTTTTCCCTAAACCAATCATTAAAGAATCCCTGGGTCCTGCTCCAAGACCCACACCAATATATAAATATGAAGCTATGCATGCTAATATTTGGCCTGTTACAAGCATTAATACACCTGTGAAAAAATTTTGCATATATGGTATTATTTTTGAATCAATAATTAAATCAGAAAAGAATCCTATCAATATGGCGTTTAAAATTGTCCCGAACCCGATTTTTTCTTTTAATAGAAAAAATAATGCTATTACAATTGTAATACCTATAAGAATCGATACATTACCGTAAGATATTCCCGTTACTTTACTGATGCCTATTGCAAAGGCATCCCAGGGAGCAAGTCCAATATTGGCATAAATACATAAAACTAAACCCAAAGCATATATATAAAGACCAAATATTAATCTGATAAATTTTTTTAAATATATCTGCATAGCATCCTCCTGATTTCAATAAACTAATTTTATATGAATTTATATTAAATAACAACAAATTTTTAAATATTGTAAATAAAAGGTATACAATATGTGTGTGGATGATGTCAAAGTATCTTAATAAAACAAATATGTTATATAGCTTGTTGTTTCTTCGATTTTCTTTTTTAATATGAGCTCTGAATTGCTGTGATTTAGTACAGTATCACCAGCTGCTCCCAATTTGTCCATCATTTTTAGCAAGGTGACAACAGATATCGGTGAGTCTAAATTATCATTGGTAAAAGACATGAGTTTGTTTATGTCTTTGTTTTTTATGGCTTCCATACTTATCAAATCTTTTTTTTGAGCATCTTCCAAATTTAAATAATGGGAAAAATCAACTGAGGCAATAAACAATGTTTCGTGTAAGTTTATATTTTTATATAATTCATCCGTCAATATTTCAACATCCTCTAATTTCACCTGCTTTGTCAAAACTAAGGTAACTATCTTAATATCATTCAGATAATAGTTAATAAAGGGAATAATACTTGAGGTGGAATGTTCCATTGTTATCTTATCGTCATCTTCTGTTACAAAGTCGTATTTTAATAATTCTTTTGTTAAATTACCGTCTGTTTCTAAGACACCTCTTGGTGTTTGCCAATTGCTTAATGTCGTAAATATTTTTCCTTTATTGGTACTTTCGTGGTCGGGACCAATCAATACCACTGTTTTATATTTATTTTTTTGCACCTTTTGGAATACTTCATGAATTAAATCTTTTGCAACCAAATGATGAGGTACTATACATCCATGTATAGTACCGATATCTTGACTTGTTTCATACTCAGGAATATTAATAAAATCTGATGGATCGTAATATAAACATTCAATATTTTTTCTTCCGTCAAAAAAGTATTTTTCATGCCTGTTTTTCGCTGTATTATAAGCAAGTATACTTCCGGCAATCGTAATAAACAATAAAAATACAGTAAATACTTTAAAAAATTTATTCATTATGCACCTGCCAATAAGATTTATCCGGAATTTTATTTCACTGATAAAATTGTCTTATCAAGATAATTCAATTTAGGCTCCAAATTTTCTTTTATAACCACATAATCCACAGTATACTCTCCCTTTTGTGCAGCTTGAATATAAAATGTAATAGGGATTGCAGCAAAGTTTTGCCTGTCATAATGGAAGAAAAATCTTAATTTTTGACCGTTTTCTTCAACCCAAAACGGATTCTTCCTATCAAGCTCAATAAACCTGAAACCGGCAGGAACCACATACGTTATTTCATAATTTCCTGTTATTACATTTTTGCTAAAGGATGGCATTATGGTTACTTTAACTAAGTCGGAATGATTGTATGACATTTGGTTTTGTGTGGAATCTTTAAGACTATAGTCTATTTTTATAGAGAAATCATCGGTTTTATTTTTTTCTAAATCATCCTTATTTCCAAGTGCTTCAACCATGCATGCTATACTCCCTTTTATATTCTTAAATTTGACATCCTTAATTTTATCCTTTGGGACGGAAAAACTTTCCCTGTCAAATAATTTCAATTTATATGTTTTATCTTTACCTTCTGAATTAACAGTAACTTCTCCGAACAAATCTTTAATTTCATCTAATTTCATTATATCTCTGTTCATAATATATATTAGCTGCTCAAAGCTTGAAAGGGTAAACTTAGAAGGATTATTATAAATATATTTAAACAATTTGTCGCTTGTTTCATAATCTTTAAGCTTGCATCCCAATAGCGACAATAGTGCTGTTAATTCATAATTTTCGGAACTACTATTTTCATCTGCACCACTTTCAAAATATAAATAATTTCCGGATTCTTTAAAGCTGTTTGAAAATTCTTTATAATATTTTTTAGCCGTATTTAAGTCTCCCAATTCCGCCAAAGCTAAGGAAAGATAAATTTTATCTCTTATTTCCAATGTATTGTTTTCCAATAAATCATAAATTGTTAATAATACCGGCTCCTTATAGGTGCTTAAGCCCCAAAGAGCTGCCGGAATTTCTTCGTTGTAATCCGGATTTTGCAATATATTTTTAAAGTAAGTTTTCGACTTATACCCTATATATTCATTATCTATCAAGTTTATAAGTTTTGCGGTTATTTCAACATCAGCTGCGGAATATGTGAAAAGGCTGTATCCACCCCATGTATCGATTTCATATTTGTTGACTTCATTGATTAGTTCGTCCTCATTAAAATATAAATCGGTTTTAAAATAATCATTTATATATTTGGCTGCCAACATTGAACATACAGTTTGGTCAATCCTTTTTCCGCTGTTAGCTAAAATATTTTCTAAACTCTTGTAAAAATCTGAGCGGCTTTCGTTATACAAGGTAATTACCGGGTTAGAATATACGCTGTCCAACACAGTATCTTCCGTCAATTTATAATAAGTTGTATTGTTAAAATATACGAATGAATCAAGAACATTGAATTCTTCCATTATCCCGTCTTCAAAATCCTTATAAGAAGCATAAATATATATTTCATAAGAGCCTTCATCTAATTTATCAAATGAAATATTCGTATAGTCTCCTATAATACCTGTTTCCTTATATTTCAACTCTTTACCGGTTTCTTTATTTATAATTTTAATTTCATAATTTACTTCTTCTGATTCTTTTGCTTCAGCGCCGAATACCCTTAGGGAGGCAGATATTTTATCATCCTTCAGATATTCTTTGCTCATGATTACATCTACGAAGAACGGCAAACTTGCGGTAATATTTTTTGTGCCGCTTCCTGCAAATAATTTGTCTGAAATCCCTTGATAGGTTATTCTCCAGGATGTCAAATTATCCGCTAATTTAAATTTTAATTCTCCATTGCCGTTTTTATCTGTTGTTATGGTTTTAAACACATTTGTATCCTTGAATTCATCTCTGAAATTAGTATAATCTTCTCCTCCTCCGCCCCTTTCAGCACCACTGCCATTATCCATGCTTAAATCAATATTAGACAGATAAGTAGCAACAAGTCCTGAGCTAACCCTGGCATATAAAGAATTCAAAGTATCCACTCTTTTTTCGAACAATGCAAAATATGCCTCATCTACAACGGATATATTTACATCTGCAGTAATTGGTTTATTATTTTCATCCTTTGTTTTTATACTTAATACAACTTCTTCACCGGGTCTGTATTCTTCCTTATCCGTTGTTACATCAAAGTGTATTTGCTTTTCGGTTGTATCATACAATAAAGAGCCTGTGAATTCCACCGGATACATATACCCGTTTTTATAATATATGCTGTTTAGCATTACATTCGGTATATATTCTTCTTCAAATTCAAAGCTGAGATTTGTATTGTCAGTGATTTTATAATCTATAAGCCCGTTTTTCATAATTAACAGTATAAGTTTATCATAATCCGTGTTTTGAACATCTTCATGATTGTATGTGAGCTTTAAGCTTACATTGTCATTCAGTCTGTAATTATCTTTATCCTTATCCTTTTCTAAGGAGTAATACAATTTTTCATAATAACGTGAATAGTATCCTACATGTGCCCACTCTCTTACAGGACCATTCTCACTCATATATTCTGCTGAAATTTTATATGTTCTTTCAGGATTAAAATCAGGAATTTGTAAATTGCCGTATCCGTCTGTTATTTCCGTAATTTCATTAAAAACAACATTTTCGACATAGTTATATGTATAATCAACAACATTTACCTTATTTATAAAATCGTAATACTCACCTTTTTTTACCTTTTTATAATAACTTTCCGCTACGCTTACTTGTACCGTACCGCTTAAGGGATTACCCCTCAGCTTTTCATATCCGCCGAAATATTGGCTGTCATAATTGGTAATGTCTAATTCATGCAGTAATATACTTATATTTTCAGGATGCTCCACGTCATTCTGCACAATTTCAACCATTTCATGGTGAGGGAATACTTCAAATCCATCGATAAGGCTCACAGGCTTATCCTCTGCTTTTGCATTCCAAAGACTTGCTCGTATTGAAACGGGTCTCCAGCTGTCGCTAGTTAAATTCGTATTTACACTTATTACTGTTTCTCCCTTTTCATCAGTTTTAACGGTTGTATCCATTCCGCCGTATTCTAAACTTCCGCTGTAGTTACTGGAAAATGTGCCGAATTTAAGCTCTAAGTTCGGTACCGGATAGCCGTCAAAGAAAGAGGCCTTTACTTTATAGTTTACACTTTCACCCTTGTAAACAAATTTTTTATCAAATTCCCCCTTTACCGTATAAAGAGGTTTTGTATATTCACCGATGGATACATATTTTGTGGATATTTTTAAATCATTATCGTACACATTTATTTGAAGAATATCAGAAGTAATATTTTTTATTTCAAATTCTGTTTGGTAAGTTCCTATATTCGTTAAGTCGACTGTCTTTTCATCTAACACCAAGCCCGTATTAGCTTCAACCAATTCAATTCTTACCTTATTAACAGACTTATCATCCCTATGTCTTGCAAATCCCCATACATTGATTTTGTCCGTAGGCAGGTAGACAGGTCTGTCCGTATCAATATACCTTATATATTTGTAAGCTTCATACTGACTTCTGTAATAATAATTGAAAAAATAAAAGCTGTCTGCATATACAAAATCGCTGAAACCCTTAGCCTCAACTCTTAAAGAAATTGTTTTGTTTTCATATTTAGAAGTATCTCTATCCGCTATAAGTATTCCGTCATTGTCGGTAAAACCTAAATGCTCTCCGTTCAATACCACACCTGCATCCACAATACCCTTGCTGTCAGATGCATTCGATGCAATGACAAGAATTTGATTTTCAAATAAAGCATAATAAATTAGCATATCGTTAATTTGCAGGAAGTGATAATTTTTTTCACCCGAATTCGTTGAAAATTCCAATAAATAATATCCCTTTGGAAGGCCGGGAATTTCGAATAATCCTTTTGGAGTATTATAAATATTCTTATAAGAAATGTTTGGCTTTTGCTTTATAGTATTTAACAGGGATAATCCTTCAATATCATCAACACTGCCGGTAAAAAATTTGCCTGTCTCTGCAAAATCATTGATATTTTCGGCAAAATAGTCTGCATTTGAATACTGATAAATATTTATGTCAAATTCCAGATTTTCATTATTTATATATGCTTCAATTATTTTTGCATTGTTTTCGTAAATATTTGTCAATGGCCTGTCAAAATAAATTTCAGCATACTTTTCTTTTTTTGTATTAAAGCTGAAGGAATAATCTTCTTCTAATTTCTGCTCACTGTCCTTGAGACCATAACCTTTTTTTATTGTTACCGTATAATTGATGTTTTCTTCTAATTTATCGGGAATGAAAATAGCAGTATTATTTTTGTAGATAAATTTACCATCCACATGAGGCTTAATTTCAAAAAAATCATCCAATTCTTCTAAACCGCTTAAGCTGAAATATATTTCAATACCTGAATTTGAAGGTACATAACCGCTTCTATCGGTAGGGAGGGTACTTTCCACTACAAATTTTTTCTTAGTTTGAAATGCCCAGGAGTACTCATATCCTTCATCATTGAGTACGATTTGATATATCTTGTCGTTTTCAAGATTTACAGCAGGAATAATATTATATGTTGTACCTGAAAGTTTTTCAATTTTATACTCTTGCTCGGGAACTATTTGCATATTATTTTTTATGAAATTATTGTTTATTTCTTCCTTTGAAGTCAGCTGAAAAACAGTTGTACTGTCAATTCCCTGTTTATCTGATTTAAGGGCTATAAGCTCGTATTTATCGTCAACACCGTATTCAACCGGCGAAGTATCTAATCCGGGCAACACATCAGTCTTCTTGCAAGACAACAAAATAAGGCACATTAATGAGATTAAGCATAATAATTTTTTCATTTCTTCCCTCCCAAAGATTATATGTCAATTATATCACTTATCATATGGTGTTACAAGACAGTTCAAGAAATCCGGAATAAATAATCTTTTTATAGAATTAATATATTGACATTGACGTTACGTAAAGGTATACAATATATTTGTAAGGAGTGAAGTTATGGAGTATACAGTTAAGAAACTTAGTTTGCTGGCAGGTGTGAGCGCCAGGACCTTAAGGTATTACGATGAGATAGGAATTCTTAAGCCGGCAAGAATTAACTCATCCGGATATCGCATCTACGGAAAAGAGGAAGTAGACAGGCTGCAGCAAATATTGTTTTACAGGGAATTAGATATTGGTTTAGACAGTATCAAGAAAATACTTTCTTCACCTGATTATGATGATATTGTTGCTCTTAGGGAACATAAAAGAGCCCTCCTTGCAAAGAGAGAACAATTAAATATTTTAATTGATAATCTGGATAAAACGATTAAGTATAGAGAAGGGAGAATTGTTATGAATGATAGCGAAAAATTTAAAGGATTCAAGAAACAATTAATTGAAGAAAATGAAAAGAAATTCGGGCAGGAAATAAGAGAAAAATATGGTGAAGAAGCCGTGAAAAAATCCAATGAACAGTTTATGAACATGTCTGAGGAGCAATATAAGGAATTTGAAGAATTAGGCAATTCAATTTTTGAATATCTTAAAAAGGCAATGGAAACAAATGACCCTGCAGGAGAACTTGCACAAAAAACAGCTGAACTTCATAAGAAGTGGATTACCTTTTGCTGGGGCTCTTACGACAAAGAAGCACATGCTGCTCTTGCTCAGATGTATGTGGATGACGAAAGATTTAAAGAAAATTATGAAAAGGTACAAAAAGGAGCTGCAGAATTTTTGCGTGATGCAATATTTATTTATACGGGAAGCGAAAAATAATATTGTTATACCTTGTACTTTCGCTATTTATTGACAAAGCTTTTACTTTGCATTATTATTGAAAGCAAAAGCTTATCAAGAGATTAGGTGAAAATATGAGTTTGATACCTATAGACGCACACCCGTCATGGAATAATTTTTTGACGGATAGTATAATATTGGAACTGGAAACTATAGAAAGAAAAATAGGCAGCAATATAAATCCTGCTCCTGAAAATGTTCTGCGTTTCATGAAATGTAATCTTTATGACATAAAAGTCGTAATATTGGGGCAGGACCCTTATCCTGAAAGGGGAAGAGCAACAGGTCGTGCATTTGAAGTAGGAGACTTGACATCCTGGAATCAAAAATTCCGGCAGGTATCTTTGAAAAATATTATCAGACTGATTTACAAAAATTATAACGGAATAAGTGAGTATAGTGATATTAAGAAGTTTTCAGAAATACAAAATGAAATAAAGGAAGGAAAATTTTCAATTCTTCCTCCCCATAAGATTTTTAAATCTTGGGAAAAACAAGGAGTGCTTTTACTTAACACATATTTATCGGTTGAAGCAGGCATTACCGGAAGCCATATATCCATATGGCAGAAATTCAGTGAAGAATTACTAAAATTTATTTCAGAAGAAAATAGAAATATCAGCTGGTTTCTATGGGGAAGGATGGCTGAAGAAAAAAAGCAATTTATTAAATACGGCAAATATTATATCAGCAGGCATCCGATGATGTGCTCGGAATTATACGAAGATGACTTTTTAAGAAGTGATTGCTTCAAAGATACGATGGATATAATAAATTGGAAGGGAAATTCCTAAAACTAAATAATATAAAATCTTAACATATTGAAATAATATGTTAAAATCTTTTAATAATATAAAAATTCCTTGAAATTTCAACAAAGGAATTTTTTTAAATTTTTTGCAAATTTCGATATTATTTTTAAAACAATGATATTTCAATGATATTGTCCATTTGTGCAAAAAATATCTATATATAGTATTTGATTGACATATTTTAGTGTTACTGCTACAATATGTAGTACCACATAAAATAACAGGGAGAAAAGGGATATGATTAGAATATTAAAAAGGACCGGAAACTTTGTCGATTTTAATGCCGATAAAATCAGCAATGCTATTATGAAGGCTATGAAAGAAACAAAGGATGGCGTTGATGAGGAATTGGCTAAGGAAATAAGCCTGAAAATAGAAGAGGAACTTTCAAGTAAAAACTATCCCATACCCGTGGAAACGGTACAGGATATGGTTGAAAACTACCTCATGGACAGTGTCAGAAAGGATGTCGCAAAGAAATACATTTTATACAGATATGAGAGGGATAAGTCGAGGGACTCCAGAAAGAGAAGAGATTCCAAACTTCTCAGCGAAGAATTTATCAGCAAGTATAAGCATAGAGGCTCACCTATGGATCAGCTTGGTAACTTTGTTTATTACAGAACTTATTCAAGATGGCTTCCTGAAGAAAGAAGAAGGGAGTATTGGTGGGAAACGGTAAGAAGAGCCGTTGAATACAACTGCAGTTTAGTACCTACGAAAAGAGAAGAAGCAGAGCAACTGTACGATAACATATTTAATTTAAGACAGTTTTTGTCAGGCAGAACATTTTGGGTTGGCGGAACTCCGGTTTCATATAACTATCCTATGGCAAATTTCAACTGTGCATTTGAAATAATAAATGATTTCCATGCATTCAGGGACTTATTTTATCTTTTAATGATAGGCTCGGGAGTAGGTGTAAGAATTTTAAAAAGCGATATAGAGCAGCTGCCTAAAATAAGAGGGAATTATAAAATAATCCATGAAGATTACACCCCAGTAGAAAAGTCCAAGAGAGAAGATAACACAGGCGTTGAATTCAACCAAAATAATTCCGTAAAAATAACCGTTGGCGACAGCAAGGAAGGATGGGTTCAATCCCTTGATTATTTCTTCAGCTTTATAAATTCAAGCGAATATAGAAATATTAATACAATAATAATTAACTACAACAATGTCAGACCCAAGGGAGAGGTGTTAAAAACTTTTGGAGGAACTGCCAGCGGTCATGCAAGTATGAAAAATATGTTTACAAAAATCGATTCGGTTATTAAAAAGCGTGGTGCAATTGAAGGTAAGGACAGATTTAAATTAAAACCTATCGACTGCCTTGATATTGCAAACATTATAGGTGAAAATGTAGTAGTCGGCGGCGTAAGAAGAACTGCTGAAATAATGCTTATTGATTATGACGATACAGAATGTATTGAGGCTAAAAGCAAGCTCTATAAACAAATAGACGGACAGTGGATTGTTGATAAGGATATAATACACCGCTCTATGAGCAATAATTCAATTTATTACAGGAAGAAACCTACCCGCGAGCAGTTAAAATGGCAAATTGAGCAAATGCGGTATTCCGGAGAGCCGGGATGGGTTAATGAAGAGGCAGGAAGCAAAAGAAGACCAAATATGAGCGGAGTTAATCCCTGCGGTGAAATACTCCTTGATAACAAAGGACTTTGTAATTTAACAACTGTAAATGTCTATGCATTTGTTGATGAAAACGGGAACCTGGATGAAAGAGGGCTTATACAGGCACAGCGCCTGTCAGCGAGAGCAGCTTACAGAATGACCTGTGTGGAGCTTGAATTGTCACAATGGGACAGAGTGCAGCAGAGGGATAAACTGACAGGATGCTCACTTACAGGGTGGCAGGATATGGTTAATGCTACAGGTCTTGATAGGGAGCAGCAAGCATCATTATTAAGAAAACTGAGAGATGCCGCTCACAATGAAGCAGAAAGATATGCAGCAGAAATTGGCGAAAAAGCACCTATTTTAGTTACTACCGTAAAACCTGAAGGTACATTGTCACAGCTTCCGGGAGTATCCAGCGGTGTTCATTATTCACATGCACCATATTTTCTAAGAAGAGTCAGGATAAACAGCCACGACCCTTTGGTTAAGGTATGCGAAGAATTGGATTACCCCATATATCCGGAAGTAGGTCAGGATATTAAAACATGTACTACAAAGGTTATTGAGTTTCCTCAGAAGGCGCCGAATGGAAAGACTAAATATGATGTTTCGGCAATTGAGCAATTAGAAAATTATAAATTGTTTATGGAGAATTATGTCCAGCATAATTGCTCCATTACAGTCCATGTAAGAGAGCATGAATGGGATGAAGTTGAGCAGTGGGTATGGGATAACTGGGATGATATTGTGGCACTTTCTTTCCTTTCATTGAATGACAGTTTCTATCAGCTCATGCCTTATGAATCAATAACTGAAGAAGAATACAATAAGAGAGTAAAAGAAATGAAACCATTTATTCCATCTCTTTTAAGCAAGTATGAAGCTCAAGAAGGAGCATTGGATGTAGGAAACGACGGCTGTGATAATGGAATTTGTCCTATAAGATAATTGATATACATTAAACAATCCTTGATATTCATGAATTGAGGATTGTTTTTTGCCAAATTTTTATTGTTTATTTGCATTTTTTGTGATACCATCAAAAAATAATTTGGGTATATCAAATAATCAATATATAGAAAGGAATGGATTGAAAAAGTGGAAGTAATTATTAAAAATAATTATGAAGAAATAAGTAAATTGGCAGCAGATTATTTAATTAATACGGTTAAAGCCAAAAATGATGCTATATTAGGACTTCCTACCGGTTCAACACCGATTGGTATGTATCAAGAAGTAATTAATCGGTACAAAGACAACATTTCATTTCAAAATGTGCGAACATTTAATTTGGATGAATATGTAGGACTAGATAAATCAAACATAAACAGCTACAGATATTTTATGGATGAAAATTTGTTTTCTCATATAGATATAAAAGAAGAGAATATTCATATTCCAAATGGTGTTGCAAGGGATATTGAGAAGGAATGCATAAATTATGAAAATTTATTAAAAACAACAGGGCAGATGGATATAATGTACCTTGGAATAGGACATAACGGGCATATCGGTTTTAACGAGCCGGATGAATTTTTTGAGCCATACACTCATATTGTAAAACTTACTGAAGATACTATAGAAGCTAATAAAAGATTTTTCGATAATATTGAAAGTGTGCCTAAGACTGCAATAACCATGGGTATTAAAACAATTATGTCCGCTAAGAAAATAATACTTCTGGCTTCGGGAGAGTCAAAGGCTGAAGCAATATCAAAAACAGTAAAAGGAAAAATTACTCCCCGGGTTCCGGCTTCCATATTACAGCTACATAATGACGTAACATTGATAATTGACAAGGATGCTGCAAAATTCCTGTAAGATTATTATCTTTAGCTAATATAATTTATCTAAGAATTTTTAAGTGCACCTCAAATGATTAGTCAATTGAAGGTGCATTTTATATATAGAGTTAATGCGCAGTTAATTAAAAATAGACGTGTAATATTCTTAATATAAAATTAATTTATTATTTATGTTAATAATAAGGCAAATGTGGTATAATATATGTAGTAATTATCAGGAGTAAAAATGTTTAATATAGAGGAAGAATTAAAGAAACTGCCAGATAGCCCCGGTGTTTACCAGATGAAAAATGCTTTTGGTGAAATAATATATGTGGGCAAGGCTAAAAATTTAAAAAAGAGGGTCAGACAATATTTTCAGTCTAAAAATCATATACCTAAAATTCAGGCTATGATAAAAAATATTTATGAGTTTGAATATATTATTACGGACAATGAAGTTGAAGCTCTGATTCTGGAAGCAAATTATATAAAAAAATACAGACCTAAATACAATACTCTTTTAAGAGATGATAAGCAATATCCGTATATTAAAATATCTGTTCAAGAAAGATACCCAAGAATTTATAAGGTCAGAGAAGTAAAAAAAGATGGGGCAAAATATTTCGGACCCTATCCGAGTGCTTATGCCGTAAATGAAATAATAGATATTATAGGAAACTTATACAAGCTTAGAAAATGCTCTTTAAAACTTGACGGTACAAAGAAAAGCCAAAGACCATGCGTATATTATCATATAAACAGGTGTACCGCACCCTGTAGTGGAAACGTTGACATAAAAGAATACAGCCAAGAAGTAAATAAAGCAACAGCTCTATTGACAGGCAGTGAAGGCATTATTAAATCGTTAAACGAAAAAATGATTGAAGCTTCAGAAAATATGGAATACGAAGAAGCTGCCAAATATAGAGACCAGATTAAGGCTCTTGAAGTAATTTCAGAAAAACAAAAAGTTGTTTCTCAAGCAGGAATAGACCAAGATGTTATAGGAAGCGCAATTGGTATTGATGAGGCCTGCATACAGATTTTCTTCATTCGAAACGGTAAAATTATAGGCAGCGAGCATTATTTGCTTACGAATATAGAAAATGAAACAAGGGAACAAATTATCAGCTCATTTTTAACACAATTCTATACAGGTACAGTATATATTCCAAAAGAGATATATATAGAAACCAAAATAGAAGATATGGAGGTTTTTGAAAAACTCTTGTCCCAAAAAAGAGGAAACAAGGTTACTTTAAAAGTTCCGGTTAAAGGCGAAAAGAGCATGCTTATTAAAATGATAAAGAAAAATGCTCTTGAAATATTAGAAAAGGGAAGCAGGAGAATAAAGAAGAATATTGATGAAGGCATGGAGGCAATCAAAGAGCTGAGTAATGTTTTAAATTTGGATAAAACTCCCGAAAGGATTGAAGCTTATGATATTTCGAATATACAAGGAGTTGAATCTGTAGGCTCCATGGTTGTTTTTGAAAACGGAATTCCCAATAAAAGCAATTACCGTCGTTTCAAAATAAAGACAGTAGAGGGACCAAATGACTATAAAAGTTTGGAAGAAGTATTGGAAAGAAGAATTAACAGAGGGTTAGGAGATGGCAAGCAAGGTTTCAACAAAATGCCCGACTTAATTTTAATTGACGGCGGAAAGGGACAAACAAATATTGCAGAAGAAGTAATAAGTAATTTTGGTTTAAGTATTCCTGTTTGCGGTATGATTAAGGATGACAAACATACAACTAAAGGATTAATATATAAAAACAAGGAAATTGAACTCAGAAAGACCGATATAGTTTATAAATTAATTTACAGGATTCAGGAAGAAGCTCATAGATTTGCAATTGAGTACCACAGGAATTTAAGGGACAAGACACTGTTTAAATCAGAGCTTGATAATATTAAAAATATCGGAGAAAAAAGAAAAATTAATTTACTCAAAAAATTCGGCTCAATTGAAAATATTAAAACTAAAAGTATTAATGATCTTTTGTCGGTACCCGGAATGAATACTGTAGCGGCAGAATCGGTTTACAATTATTTTCACAAGGAAAAAAACTAGTCATTAGATTATGATTACTTAATATAGAGGGATGGTACAATATGCAGTATGTAAAACTTGAAGATTTAGTCAGTTACACGGGAATAGAACCGGTTTATTATCCTGAGGATGTTCAATCCAGAATATATACACCTGATATAGTAAGGCCGGGTCTTCAAATGGCAGGATATTTTGAATGGTTTTCCTTTGAGAGAGTTCAAGTAATGGGAAAAGCAGAAATTTTATATATCGAAACATTGGATGAAGAAGTAAAAAAAGAAAGACTGGACAAATTTTTCAGCTTTCCTATACCGGCATTAATTGTGGCAAATGAAATGGAAGTTGATGATCTTATTATTTATTATGCGAAAAAATATAAAAGACCTGTTTTTAAATCTAATGAGAGAACAGATAAATTAGTTAATATAATGATTAACTTCCTTGAAGAAGAATTGGCTGAAGAAACAACTTTGCACGGTGTTTGCTTGGAAGTATTCGGGGTTGGGGTATTATTAAGGGGGAAAAGCAGTGTCGGCAAAAGCGAAACAGCCTTAGAGCTGATAAACAGGGGGCACAGACTTGTGGCTGATGATGCGGTAATAATAAAAAAGGTTGAGGGAGGGCTTAAAGCAACCTGCCCTGAATTAACCAGACACTTAATGGAAATAAGGGGTATAGGAATACTTGATATTCAGCATTTGTTTGGCGTAGGCTCCATCAGGATTGAGCAGTTTGTAGAATTGGTGGTTGATTTGGAAGAGTGGGATGAAAACAAGGAATATGACAGAATCGGCAAGGATGAAGAGTATACGGAAATATTAGGTGTTAAGGTATCTACGGTTATTATACCGGTCAGACCGGGAAGAAATACATCAGCTATTATTGAAATAGCTGCCAAAAATTACAGACAGAAACTTCTTGGTTTTAATCCTCTTGATACTTACAATAAAAAATTTCGAAATATGATTCGGTAAAAATGCAACTTTATTTTTTAGTGTTGCATTAAATAATTATTTAAGATATAATTTAAGAGTATTGGTAAAATGACAATATTTTGGTTACAATTAAAAATAAATTTATAGGAGGATACAAATGTCAAAAGTTATGAAAACTATGGACGGAAATACCGCTGCAGCATATATTTCATATGCATTTACCGAAGTCGCGGCCATCTTCCCCATAACACCTTCATCACCAATGCCTGAGCTTATTGACGAATGGGCGGCACATGGTCAGAAAAACATTTTTGGACAGACAGTAAGAGTAACCGAGCTTGAATCAGAAGCAGGCGCTGCGGGTGCTGTTCACGGCTCATTGCAAGCAGGAGCATTAACATCAACCTACACTGCTTCACAAGGACTACTTTTAATGATTCCAAACATGTATAAAATTGCAGGAGAATTGCTTCCCGGAGTATTCCACGTTACAGCAAGAGCGGTAGCTGGTCACGCCTTATCAATATTCGGGGACCATTCAGATGTTATGGCTGCAAGACAAACAGGTTTTGCCCTCTTAGCGTCTGGAAGCGTACAGGAAGTAATGGATATTTCTGCAGTAGCACATCTTACTGCTATTAAATCAAGGGTACCTTTTTTGAATTTCTTTGATGGATTCAGAACATCCCATGAAATCCAAAAAATTGAAGTAATTGATTATGAAGATTTAGCTAAATTAGTGGACATGGATGCTGTTGATGAATTCAGAAAAAGAGCTCTAAATCCTGAGCATCCTGTTACAAGAGGAACCGCTCAAAATCCGGATATTTTCTTCCAGGCAAAGGAAGCTTCAAACAAATATTACGAAGTTGTTCCTGATATAGTTAATGATTATATGAAGGAAATCAGCAAGCTCACCGGAAGAGAATACAAACCGTTTGTTTACTACGGTGCAGAAGATGCAGACCGTGTAATAGTTGCCATCGGCTCGGTAACAGAAACAATTAAAGAAGTTATTGATTATTTGAGTGCTAAAGGAGAGAAAGTCGGTTTAGTTGCAGTACACTTATACAGACCTTTCTCTGAAAAATATTTCTTTAATGTTCTGCCTAAGTCTGTTAAAAAAATAGCAGTGTTAGACAGAACCAAAGAACCCGGCTCGGTTGGTGAGCCCTTGTATCTGGATGTTAAATCATTATTCTACAACAAAGAAGATGCACCCGTAATAGTAGGCGGAAGATATGGACTTGGCTCAAAAGACACAACTCCGGCACAAATATTTGCAGTATATAACAACTTAATAGCTGACGAACCAAAGGACGGCTTCACAATCGGTATTGTTGATGACGTTACATTTAAATCTTTGGAAATTCCTGAAGTAGTAAATGTATCAGCTCCGGGAACGGTAAGATGTAAATTCTGGGGACTTGGCTCTGACGGAACAGTTGGTGCAAACAAAGACGCAATAAAAATCATCGGTGACCATACTGACATGTATGCACAGGGTTATTTCTCATATGACTCTAAGAAATCAGGCGGTGTTACTGTATCTCACTTAAGATTCGGAAAATCACCCATCAGATCAACTTACTTAATAGATGAAGCAGATTTTGTTTCGCTTTCACAGCAATCATATGTAGATAAATATGATGTGCTTGAAGGATTGAAAAAAGGCGGAACATTCTTATTAAACACTATTTGGTCAAAAGATGAGCTTGATGCATACCTGCCTGCCAAGTATAAAAAATACATGGCTGAGAATGATATTAAATTCTATACAATCAATGCAACTCAAATAGCTCAAGATTTAGGACTCGGTAACAGAACAAACATGATAATCCAATCTGCATTCTTTAAATTAGCAGATGTTATTCCTATAGATGATGCAGTTAATTATTTGTATGATGCTATTGAAAGTTCCTATGGCAAAAAAGGTACAACAGTAGTTGAAATGAATAGAGCTGCTGTTGATAAAGGAATTACAGAGCTTGTTAAAATAGATATACCTGAAGAATGGAAAAATGCAGTTGATGATAATAAAGCAAACAGCGGGTTGGCGGTACCCTTTACTGAAGATGAAAAACCTGAATTTATAAAGAATGTTGCTGAAGTTATGACTAGACAGCAGGGAGACAAATTACCAGTGAGTACATTTGCAGGCAGAGAAGACGGAACCTTCCCTCACGGAACAGCTGCATATGAAAAGAGAGGAATTGCAACATCAGTTCCAAGATGGATTCCTGAAAACTGTATACAGTGTAATCAGTGTTCATTCATATGTCCGCATTCTGTAATAAGACCTACATTGCTTGATGAAAATGAAAAAGCAAATGCACCGAAAGATTTTGTAACTATTAAAGCGGTTGGCAAGGGATTAGAAGGTTTGGATTACAGAATTCAAATAAGCACATTGGATTGTACGGGTTGCGGAAACTGTGCAGATATCTGCCCGGGTAAAAAAGGCAATAAAGCTTTGGTAATGACTCCAATTGCAGAAGAAGTAGAAAGAGAAGTACCAAACTGGAAATATGCTATTGATAAAGTGACAATCAAAGATGATTTAATGGATAAAGTATCAGTTAAGGGAAGTCAATTCTGCAAACCATACTTTGAGTTTTCCGGAGCATGTGCAGGCTGCGGAGAAACTGCATATGTAAAAACCATAACTCAATTGTTCGGCGACAGAATGATGATTGCAAATGCAACAGGCTGCTCATCAATTTGGGGAGCATCCGCACCATCAACTCCATATACAAAAGATGCTTGCGGCAAAGGACCATCTTGGGCAAATTCATTGTTTGAAGACAATGCCGAATACGGATACGGAATGGCAACAGCCGTAAGACAAATAAGAGACAGTATTCAAATGTCAATGGAAGAACTATTGGAATTGGATGCTAAGCCTGAATTAAAGGAAGCAATACAAGAATGGATTGCAAACAGAGAATTAGGCGAAGAATCAAAAGCAGCGAGCGCAAAAGTTCTTGAAATTCTTGAAGGACTTGAGCCATGCGATAAATGTGCTCAGGCAATTAAAAATATATTGGATAAAAAAGACTATCTAGCTAAGAAATCACAGTGGATAATCGGTGGTGACGGTTGGGCATACGACATCGGATATGGCGGCTTAGACCATGTGTTGGCATCAGGAGAAGATGTGAACGTACTTGTACTTGATACAGAGGTTTATTCAAATACAGGCGGACAGTCTTCAAAAGCAACTCCTACGGCATCAGTGGCAAAATTTGCTGCAGCAGGTAAGAGAGTAAAGAAAAAAGACCTTGGAATGATTGCGACAACATATGGCTATGTATATGTGGCCCAGGTTGCTATCGGTGCAAACATGAATCAATTCTTAAAGGCAATAAAAGAAGCAGAAAGCTACCAAGGACCGTCTTTGATTATTGCTTACGCACCATGTATCAACCATGGAATTAAAGCAGGAATGGGCAAGACCGTCGACAGAGAAAAGAAGGCTGTTGAAGCAGGTTACTGGCATTTGTACAGATTCAATCCACTTCTTAAAGAAGAAGGCAAGAATCCGTTCATATTAGATTCTAAAGAACCTACTGCATCATTCAGAGAATTCCTTGAAGGCGAAGTAAGATATGCATCGCTGAAAACTTCATTCCCTGAACTTGCTGAAGAATTATATGCTAAAGCAGAAAAAGATGCTAAGGACAGATATGAAAGCTATGTAAGAATGGCTGAAATGAAGTATTAAGATGATTAAGAGATTTTTACTACAAGAAGACAGGTTTATCCTGTCTTCTTTTTAACGTTTGAATATAATCAGGTTGATGGTTTGTCCACAGCTATAATTATCAAATAACAAAAAAAGGCAGGTTAATTAATTTATTTTTAGCAATAATAAAAATAAAAATTAACATAAGGAGCAAATATGGATAAGAGACCTAAGCCTGATGACAGAAGAGACAATGTTGAAAGAATTCAGTTTAATATTGATAATACAATAAGAAATTACAGGGAAACAAAAGATAAAATCAAAATAACCGAAGATGAAAAGCAAAGACAAGAATTAGAAGAAAAGAACGAAAGGCGCGATCAAGCATTAAAAAGTATGCGTAAAGAAATAAGGCAAGAAGCAACAGATAGAAAAAATAATTACAAATAATGATGTTGATGTCATGTGTCATCCTGATACAGTGAAGAATCATATATTCTTCGTCAGGATGACATTTTTTTCTTTTTAGGAATTGTTTTTGCACCTTGCGAAATTCAAGGTTTTACAATATAATTTAACTGTAATTAAATAGAAAGGAACTATTGATGATTAGTATTAATATAAAAGAAGCAGCTGACATTTTAAATGCTCAGTGTACAGGAACATATGATTCGGACAAACATATAAAAGGTGTAAGTATTGATTCAAGAAATGTTACAGAAAACAGTCTTTTCATACCCATAAAGGGGATGACCGTAAATGGGCACGCCTTTGTTAAAGATGCCATAAAAAAGGGAGCTGCGGCAACCTTGTGGAATAAAGATGAGCCAAATCCTCCTCATGATATTGCTGTTATTTTGGTTGAAGATACGGTAAAAGGCTTACAGGAGCTTTCCAGATATTACAGAAATAAATTAAATACTAAAATAGTGGGCGTGACAGGCAGCAACGGAAAGACATCCACAAAGGACATAACCGCTGCAATACTGTCTCAAAAGTTTAAAACACAAAAAACCATTGGAAACTATAACACAGAAATTGGAGTTCCGTTTACGCTTCTTTCCTTAGATGAGGACTGTCAAGCGGCTGTTATAGAAATGGGCATGGAAAGAAAGGGCGAAATTGATTTTTTAGCTGATTTGGTACAACCTGATATTGCAATATTAACAAGTGTCGGTTTAGTACACATAGATAATTTTCATTCAATTGAAGAAATAGCCAAAGCAAAACTTGAAATTGTTAATGGTATTAAAGATAAGGGCCTATTTATTTATTACGGTGACGATACTTTGATTGAAGAAACCGTGAAAAATACTCAAATCAAAAAAAGCATACGAAAACAAACATTCGGTTTAAATAAAAACAATACAATATGGCTCAAGGAATTTAAGCAAGACTTAGAGGGCATTACAATCAAGGTAAGCGATGAGCGCTTTGATGAGCTGCATATTGATATATTAGGCAAGCATCAAGCTTTAAATGCTATGGCAGCAATTTTGGCTGCTCTGGAATTAGGAATGAACCCGGAAGAAATTAAGTCGGGACTTTTAAGAATTGAAAAAACAGGCCTTAGAAACGAAGTTATAAATATTAATAAATGCAATATTTTAAATGACTGCTATAAATCTAATCCTGTAAGCATTAAAGCTGCCTTAGATATTTTTGAATTATTCAATTCAAAAAAGAAAATTGCCGTATTGGGGGACATGCTCGGTTACAGAGAAATGAGCCATGATGTCCATTACAAGGTAGGGAGAGATTTATCCCGTCATCATATTGATGAACTTGTTACCATAGGACAAGAAGCAAAATTTATAGCTAAGGCTGCCATGGAAAATACAAATATTAAAAGTATAGTTGAATTTGATACGAAGGAGGAAGCTGCCCTATATTTAAAAAAATATTTAATTGAAGACTGTACAATTTTGGTTAAGGGCTCAAGGTTTTTAAAACTTGAATATATAGCAAATAAATTAAAGGAGTGGGAAAATGAATAAAATAAAATTAGCCATATTATTTGGAGGAAAGTCTGATGAGTATTCCGTATCATTGCATTCGGCAGCTGCCATAATCGACAATGTTCCCAAAGAGCTGTATGAAGTAACATTGGTAGGGATAACAACAGAAGGCAAGTGGCTTCATTATGAAGGGAGCACGGACAAAATTAATAACGATACATGGCATCAGGGCAATTTAAGTCCTGTATTGTTGAGTATGGGCGATTTTAAAGGATTGATTAAACTTAACGAAAGAGACAAAGTTTACGAAAAAATTGAAATAGACTGTATTTTTCCCGTTCTCCACGGCAGGAACGGCGAGGACGGCACCATTCAGGGAATGTGCCAGATGGCAGGAATTCCTTTTGTAGGTTGTGATATGACTTCATCAGCTGTATCCATGGACAAGGAATACACACATATGATATGCGAAATGTCAGGAATTAAAACTGCTCCTTTTATGTCCGTTGTAAATCATAAAACCCTGAATATTAAAAATTTATATAAAGAGGCTTTAGAAAAGCTTTCCCTTCCCTTGTTCATCAAGCCTGCCAACAATGGTTCTTCCATCGGTATAAGCAAGGTGAGAAACTATGACGAATTTGAAAAAGGAATTATGGAAGCCTTTGAATACGATAAAAAAATTGTTATCGAGTCAAATATTGAAGGATTTGAAATCGGCTGTGCTGTAGTGGGAAATGAAGAGCTGTTAATAGGTGAAGTTGATGAAATTGAAACCAAGAATGACTTTTTTGATTATGTTGAAAAGTATTCTCAACATAATTCAAAGATTCATTGTCCCGCACGAATCAGCGATGACTTAAAGGCTCAGGCAAAAGAAATCGCTGCTAATACTTACAAAGCCTTAGGCTGCAGGGGGCTTTCCAGAGTGGATATGTTTTTAACTCCAGACAATGAAATATATTTAAATGAAATCAATACTATTCCCGGTCTTACGGATTTAAGCAGATATCCTTCAATGCTTAAAAAAATAGGCATTGAATACAAGGATTTGATTGTTAAACTTGTTAATTTGGCAATGGAAAGAGATGAATAGAGATTGATCGTCATTGTTATTAATTACAGGTAAGTGTCATTCTGAACGCAGTGAAGAATCTCACGAGATCTTTCGTTTATGCTCAGGTGACAAAGTGCATTCATTTATTGTGGTATTACAACACTTATTAGTTTTCTTTTTTAATGTTGATTTGCTCCTGAGCGGCTGCTGTTATTATTGTTTGACCTATGTTGTTGATAAACTTTCCTAATATAATTTGTTCTTTCGGGTCGATATCATCTATTAATAAAATGCCGATTAAGGTTGACAAAAGTACAAATTGCTTGGGGGGCAAGGTTGTGATGCATGAAATAAGCGCCTTGTATGTAGTATTTGTTTTATTTTCGATTATTTTGTCATCGGCTTCATCAATATTTAATTTTCTGATTATACCTTCAAATATAAGACTTTCTTTGTCCATACATACACATCCTCTATACTTACTAAATTAATATATGTTTTATATCTGTTAAAGTTACACACATTAAAAGAAAAAGAGAACGGATTGCCGTTCTCTTAAAATTTCAAAAAATAGGTTACGTATCTTTATTTAAGTCCCAGTATTACACGAGCTTCGTCAGGTGTAGCTACTTCACGACCGAATTCTCTTGATAATTTAGCAACCCTTTCAACTAATTGAGCATTTGATTTAGCAAGTTCGCCTTTTTTATAATAAATATTATCTTCAAAACCTGTCCTTACATGACCGCCTAACATTATTGCTGCCATGTTTATAGGCAGCTGGAATCTTCCTACTGCTGCAGCAGTCCATGTAGAGCCTGCAGGAATTGATTCTACCATGTATAACAAGTCCCTGAGCTCTGCTCCCATTGCTCCGGGCACTCCAAGCACAAAGTCATAGTGCATTGGTGTTTTAAGTATGCCTTTTTTAGCCATTCTGATTGATGTGTCAATCATACCCTTTTCAAAACATTCCAATTCAGGTTTAACACCAAGTTCATACATGCGTTTTGCAAATTTAATAATATTTTCTTCAGTATTCATGAAAACATCATTGCCAAAGTTGCATGTTCCCATGCTGAGTGTTGCCATTTCAGGTTTTAATTCTATCGGCTGCATTCTTTGCTCCGGTGTGTGCCATGTTGCTCCGCCGGTAGATGGCTGGAATATAATGTTGCACTTAGCTTCAATTTTTTCTTTGATTTCTTTGTAATACTTATAGTCCTGAGTAGGGTTGCCCTCTTCATCCCTGGCATGAACATGTACCATGGATGCTCCCGCCAAGAAACACTCATATGCAGCTTCAGCAATTTCATCCGGTGTAATCGGCAAATTAGGCTGTTGCTCTTTTGTTACTTCTGCTCCCGTAAGGCAAGCAGTAATAATTAATTTTTCCATTTTAACCTCCATTATAATTTTTTGCCTATGTTTATTTTATCGTATAAATTCAATATAGTCAATCGATTGTTAAAGACATGTCATAATATAATTCAGTGACAATATTTAATAATAGTATTATTACTTAAAGAAGGGAAATACAGAAACAATTATTTTCTTGACTATTATAATATTAAATGATATTATTTAAACACTCGTCGATAACTTATCCGTATTTTTCCATAATGTTGATTAATTGAATAGGGAGGTAGTATGGAGCTTAGAAATTTAAAGCTTTCTGAATTAAAAGAATTGGCTAAGTCAAAAGGCATACATGACGCCTATAAATATAAGAAAGATGAATTAATTTTAAAATTAAACGAAATTGAATCTGATAATAATGATGAGAGTAAAGAAACGATTAACGATTCGAAAATTCCGGAAGACAAAAAAGAAACTGAACAAGAAATGGAATTGCCTGATAAAATAGTTGAAGAAATTGAATCCAGCGGTACGGAAGCCTTAAAAGTAACAGGCATACTTGAAACCCATTCTGACGGCTACGGCTTTTTAAGAACTAATAACTATTTAACAAGCGATGATGATGTCTACATATCCCCTTCTCAAATCAGAAGATTTCATATGCAAACCGGTGACAAAATTTCAGGTATTACAAGACCTCCTAAACAAGGAGAAAAATTTAAGGCATTGCTTTATGTTAAAGAAATAAACGACCAGAATCCTGAATTAGCAAGGAACAGAAAAGAGTTCGATACGCTTATCCCCGTTTATCCTGATCAAAGAATCAAGTTAGAAATATCACCCATAGACATTGCGATGAGAATTATTGATTTAATTGCCCCCATAGGACGCGGGCAAAGAGGTATGATTGTAGCTCCTCCAAAGGCAGGTAAAACAACAATTTTAAAAAACATAGCAAACAGTATAGCCGAAAACTATCCTGAAATTGAAATTATTATGCTCCTAATAGATGAACGTCCCGAAGAAGTAACGGATATGAAACGAAATGTAAAGGGTGACGTTGTTTATTCAACCTTTGATGAATTGCCAAAAAATCACATTAAAGTAGCTGAAATGGTATTGGAAAGGGCGAAAAGACTTGTTGAGCATGGTAAAGATGTTGTTATTCTATTAGACAGCATTACAAGACTTGCCAGAGCATACAATCTTACTATTACCCCTACGGGAAGGACCTTGTCAGGCGGGCTTGATCCGGGAGCTCTGTACGGTCCGAAGAGATTTTTTGGCGCTGCCAGAAATATTGAAAACGGCGGAAGCCTTACAATCCTTGCCAGCGCTTTAATTGAAACAGGCAGCAGGATGGATGATTTAATATTTGAAGAATTCAAAGGCACCGGCAATATGGAAATTCACTTAGACAGGAAGCTTTCGGAAAAAAGAGTATTTCCTGCCATTGATATAAATAAATCCGGAACAAGAAGAGAAGAATTGCTGCTTAATAATGAAGAAATGCAGACAATATGGCAATTAAGAAAAGCAATGAGCAATTTTTCTACTGCAGATGTTACCGAAAGAATAATTGAAGGATTGATTAGGACCAAGACAAATGATGAATTCGTAAAACAAGCTGCACAGATTTTGAATATCGAAAAAATGAAAGCTGATTTAAATGACAGATACTATTAATTTTAAAAATAAATCATTGTATTATATAAAACCTTATGTTATAATACTCAAGGTTAATTGAAGATAATACATTTATATAGAGTAAGAAAGAGGTGAACGGTATGAAAAAAGATATACATCCCAATTATAAAACTGTTACTGTAAAATGTGCATGTGGAAATACATTTGAAACCGGGTCTGTATTAGACGAAATTAGAGTTGAAATATGTTCAGAATGCCATCCTTTCTTTACCGGCAAACAAAAATTTGTTGATAAAGGCGGAAGAGTTGACAGATTTAAGAAGAAGTACGGAATTGAATGATGTACTTAAGGCAATTTAGGGGAAACCTTAAATTGCTTTTTAGTTTGGAGACATTCCTTTTTTCAATATCCCTTATTGTTTAAAAAAATATTTTATGCTATAATGAATACAAAAAATGAAGAAAAAAAATTACAGGGTTCAGGTGGTGTATATGTCTCATCAAGCAATATACAGAAAATTCCGTCCTAAAATATTTGATGATGTCTTGGGTCAGGAGCATGTGACCAGAACATTGAAGAATCAAATAATGTCTCAAAATATAGCCCATGCTTATCTTTTCAGCGGAATAAGAGGCACCGGAAAAACATCCACTGCCAAGATATTTGCAAGAGCTGTTAACTGTTTAAACAACCATGAAGGAAATCCATGCAATGAATGCGAAATATGTATAAGCATTTTGGATGAAACCAATATGGACGTAATTGAAATGGATGCAGCATCAAATAATGGCGTAGATGATATTAGAGAGCTTAGAGACAAGGTAATGTTTTTGCCTGTTAAAAGCAAGTACAAGGTATACATAATAGATGAAGTACATATGCTGTCAAAAGGCGCCTTTAATGCGCTTTTAAAAACCTTGGAAGAGCCGCCTGAGCATTTATTATTCATTCTTGCAACTACGGAGCCGCAAAAAATTCCTGCTACAATATTATCCAGGTGCCAGAGATTTGACTTAAAGAGAATCAATGCTGATATTATTGTAGAAAATATGAAAAAAATCTGCAATGAATTAGAAATAAAGTACGAAGAAAAAGCCTTGAAATTGATTGCAGCAAATTCTGAAGGAGCAATGAGAGATGCTCAAAGTATTTTGGACAGATGTATATCCTTTAATTCTCAAGTTGATTATGATACCGTAATAAATTTATTGGGGACAGTCAATTATCAGGTTATTTTGGAAGCAGTTGAAGCAATAGCAGACAAGAATATTGTAAAAACCATGTCTTTAGTTGACAATATTTTAAACAGCGGAAAAGAGCTTACATTTTTTCTTGATGAGCTTATTATTTGTTTTAGAAATATGCTTATAATTAAAACGACAAATTCTTCCGATAATTTAATGAGAATATCTGAAGATGAAACAAATGAAATTAAAGAATTAAACAAAAAAATCAGTGTTGAAGAAATAGTTAAGATAATAGAGGAGCTTTCAATAGCACAGTCTGAATGCAAGAAGGCATTAAATCCAAGGGTTCTTTTGGAAACAAAGCTTATAAAGATGCTACATAATGTACATTATGTAAACCTGGATGTATTAGTCGAAAGAATTGAAAACATAGAAAGCAGCATAAATGGAAAATATCAGCCTAAAGACGCAGTAAAAGAGCCGGAAAGTACAGAAAACATTGAAAGAACAATAAAGACAGCTAGTGCAAAAAAAACCGAAAAGGAAGATATATTAAAAACCGAAAAAATTGAAAATGTAGACAAAAATAAAGAAGAAGCTCTTGAAAATAAGCAACAAAACAAAAGCGACCAAGCAATTTTTGATGCCATAATTAGTGAATGGCAGTCTTTACTTAAAGAAATCAGGAGAGAAAATGCAGGCTTGCAAGCTATTATTAGAGAGTCCAAGCTGACTGAGGTAATAAACAAAAAAGCTGTATTTGAATTCGACTCTAAGTTTACATTCCATATTAATGCTGCAAATCAGCCTAAAAACAAAGAAGAATTCAAAGAGATATTAAGCCGTTTTTTAAATGAAAAATGCGAAGTAGAATTTATTACAAAAAAAGAAATAAAAAGTGTAAAACCAAAAACAACTATAAAAGATGTATATGAAGATTTAAAAAATGAGTTTGGAGAAATAGTAGAATATAAACAGGAGGATTGAAATGGCAAAAGGCAGAAAAATGCCCATGGGTATGCCCGGAGGCGGGAATATGAACAATATGATGAAACAGGTTCAAAAAATGCAAAGACAGATGGAAGAAATGCAAAAAGAACTTGAGCAAAGAGAAGTGGAAGCTACATCTGGCGGAGGAGCTGTCTTGGTTAAGGTCACCGGCAAGAAAAATTTGGTTGAACTTAAAATAGATCCGGAAGTAGTAGATAAGGATGATGTTGAAATGCTTGAAGACATGATTGTGGCTGCAGTTAACGAAGCTTTCAGAAAAGCAGATGAAATGATGGAAACCGAAATGAAAAAGGTAACAGGCGGATTAAACATACCGGGGTTAATATAATGGAGCATTATACCGTACCTATTACGAAACTAATAGAGGAACTGGCAAAACTTCCCGGAATAGGCAGAAAATCTGCTCAACGGCTTGCATTTCATATTTTGGAAATGAAGAGCAGCGACGTTATAGAGTTGGCAAAAGCGATAGTAAATGCAAAAAAATATACAAAACATTGCCAAAGGTGCGGAAATTTAACGGAAGGGGAACTGTGCAGCATTTGCAGCAGTTTAAAGAGAGACATTTCAACCATATGTGTTGTTGAAGATGCAAGAGATATTTCAGCTATGGAGCGAACCAAGGAATACAAAGGAGTCTATCATGTTCTTCATGGAACAATTTCTCCTCTAGATGGAATCGGTCCTGATGATATAAATATTAAAAGTTTAATATCAAGGCTTAATACAGATATAAAAGAAGTAATCTTAGCAACCAATCCCACAATAGAGGGAGAAGCAACGGCTGTTTATATATCCCGCCTCATAAAACCCATGGGAATAAAGGTAACACGCATAGCTCATGGAATTCCGGTAGGCGGAGACATAGAATATGCCGATGAAGTAACTCTTATGAGAGCGATGGAAGGCAGAAGAGAAATGTAAAAAGAATTCCGGGGACGGACCTCAAAATTCCGGTAATACTGGGATGAAGTCACCGGAAGGTCCGTTCCCGTAATTATGGAATAAAAATAACAAGAGGGATGAGTATGAATAAAAAAGACGAACCGGAAAGCGATTCCAAATTTAAAAGTTTTCTAAGAAGAAAAAATATTGAAATTTCTGCTCAAAGATACCTGATTGAAGCATTGGGTTTAATGGCTTACGGTCTTTTTGCATCTTTGCTGATAGGTACAATTCTCAATACTATCGGCAAAAAGTTTGGCATTTCTTTTTTAACCGAGACAGTATGGCCTATTTGCAGTCAGATGACGGGAGCTGCAATAGGTGTTGCCGTAGCTTATGGACTAAAGGCTCCGCCTTTAGTCTTGTTTGCATCTACAATTACAGGAACGGCAGGTAATATCTTAGGAGGACCTGCAGGCGCTTTTTGCAGCGCTTTGGTGGGTGCTGAATTTGGTAAATTAGTTTCAAAAGAAACAAAAATAGATATTATTATTACTCCGGCTGTTACTATTATTGCAGGTGTCTTAATTGCTTCATTGGTAGGACCTGCTATAGGAGCATTTATGAGTGCAACGGGTGATTTTATAATGTATGCTACAACCCTGAGGCCTTTTTTAATGGGTATATTGGTTTCAGTAGTGGTAGGCATAGTATTAACACTGCCTATAAGCAGTGCAGCTCTTTGTATGATGCTTGGTCTTTCAGGCATAGCTGCCGGCGCAGCAACTGCAGGATGCTGTGCCCATATGGTAGGTTTTGCTTTTTTAAGTTTTAAGGAAAACGGCTGGGGAGGAATTGCAGCTCAAGGATTGGGAACATCAATGCTGCAGATGCCGAATCTTGTGAGGAATCCCAGGTGCTGGATTCCTGCCGTAATAGTATCTGCCATTACGGGTCCCATGGCAACGGTTTTATTCCATATGGAAAACAGTCCCATAGGTGCCGGTATGGGAACCAGCGGCTTGGTAGGAATAATTGAAACATTAAATACCATGGGCGGAGGGATGAAGGTGTGGTTGGGAATACTAATACTATACATTTTAATTCCGGTGGTAATCACTCCGCTTATCGGTAATATTTTAAGAAAGGTCGGTTGGATTAAAGATGGCGATTTGAAGTTAGATTTAGTCTAGCCTAATAGTACCCTTAATCCGTATATAAGGTTTACATAATTGATTTTATGTAAACCTTAGTGATAAAAGAAAGAAAAAAACAATATAGAGGAGAGTTATGGCACAGCTTTATTTCAGATATAGCACCATGGGTGCTGGAAAGAGTATAGAAGTACAAAAGGTTGCATTTAATTATGAAGAAAGAGGACAAAACCCCTTAATATTTACATCTTCAATTGATAACAGATTTGCAGAATCAGGAATTGTTGCTTCGAGAATCGGGCTGAGCAGGAGAGCAATACCTGTTTATGATGATATGAATATTTTTGAAGTCATTAAAGAGTATAATGATATATTCGGTGTTGATGCCGTAATAATTGACGAATGTCAATTTATGAAAAAACACCATATACAAGAGCTTACGGATGTAGTTGATGAATTAAATATACCTGTTATGTGCTATGGATTGAGAGCTGATTTCAGAAATGAATTATTCGAAGGCTCTTACTGGCTTTTTGCATTAGCTGATAAAATTGAAGAAATTAAGACTATTTGTTGGTGCGGCAAAAAAGCATTAACTAATGCCCGTATTGTGGACGGTAAAGTAGTATATGTGGGCGAACAAATTTTTATAGGAGGCAATGAAAGTTACATGCCTCTTTGCAGGAAGCACTATAAGGAAGGAAAGATTATGCCTTACAGGGAAAAAGGCGAGGATTTAATAATAAGATATGAAAAGCTTAAAAAAGAAAAATAGATATGATTACTCAATAGTGATTATATAAGGAGATATCATATGGCAATATTTGAAGATTTTATGAAGTTAGATATCAGGGTGGGAGAAATAGTAGAAGCAAAAAACTTTGAAAAGGCAAGGAAGCCTGCTTATAAACTGATTGTTGATTTTGGACATGAAATCGGAACTAAAAAATCAAGCGCCCAGATTACAGAATGTTATACAGTTGATGAGCTTATAGGCAAACAGGTTTTGGCAGTTGTGAATTTTCCTCCGAGACAAATTGCGGATTTCATATCTGAAGTGCTAGTGCTTGGGGTTTACACAGAAAAGGGAGTAGTCTTGATTAAGCCTGACCAAAGAGTAGAAAAAGGTGCCAAATTAGGATAAAGAGAGGTATAATAAGAGGAGGAATTATGAAAAGTGTATTTTATTATGATACGGATATCGGCAGAATAGGTATTGCAGAGGATGGGAATTTCATAACGAATGTTTTTTTTGAAAACGAGGAGCTTGAGGATATTAAAATAAATGAAACTCCTTTAATAAAGGAAGCTCATAAACAAATAGAAGAATATCTGAGAGGTGAAAGAAAATCTTTTGATTTGCCGATATCTGCATCCGGTACCGAATTTCAGCAAAGGGTGTGGAATGCCCTTAAAACTATTCCTTACGGAAAGACCGTAAGCTATAAGGATATTGCAATCGCAATAGGAAATGAAAAATCGTGCAGGGCTGTAGGAATGGCAAACAACCGTAATCCAATTTCAATTATTATTCCCTGTCATAGAGTAATAGGAAAAAACGGCAAGATGGTAGGATACGGGGGAGGCATAGAAATAAAAGAATACCTGTTAAAGCTTGAAAATAATAATTTATAGTTATACATAATGCAAATTATTTTTGGAATATTAGGAATAAAAAGGAACTTCCTGTCTATAATAATAAGGATAGGAGGTTTTTTCCATGAATGATGTTCAGAGAAAGATTAGTATTAAAAGTATAATAGAGAGTTTTAAAAAAAATAAATCCGCAGATGAGGAAATGTTTAAAAATATTGAAAATGCAAAAAGAGAGTGGGAAGATGCAAAAAACATATTTGAAAATGTTTCACATCCTGATTTAGTGGACTATGCAATATATAAGGTTGAAGCTGCAGAGCAAAAATATATATATCTTTTAAAACAATTCAAGAGTAATAATTTAACATAAGAAGGCGGAATATTAAGGGGGGACACTTTTAAGCGTCCCTCTTCTTTCTTTATCTTTCATATCTTCCTTTATAATAATTCCTGCTCTAAGGACTTAAACAAATCTGAAGAAAAGAATTCATCCAATGTTATATCAAATCCATCACAAATCTTTTTTATCAGCACAATTCCGATATCTTTCCTGCCGCTGTTAAATATACTGTAGACAGTAGATGGTGTAATTCCCGATAAGTTTGCAAGCTTATTTACGGCTATGCCCCTGTCATCACAAATTTCATTTATTCTGTTTATTACGGCTTCTCTTACAACCATGTCGTCACCTCCAATGAATACTTAATAAAACAATTATAGCACAATTTCGCAATTACGTATACGCAAAAACGTAGATTTTTAATAAAATTGCAAATAAATTTATAAAATAACGCTATTATGTATCTTTTGTCATTAATAATGAATAATTATGATATATGTGAATATATATATGAATTTCTAAAATAATTGATTTTCTTCTGTATAAATGTTAAAATGGTCAAAATATAGAAAGAGTGATGATATGCCGCCAATTGCAGTCGAGCAAATTATAAAAAAAAGAGACAAGCTTTATGAATTGGATTATATGAGATTTATTGCATGTTTTGCAGTTATGATAGTCCATATAACAGCAACGGGAGTTTCTGAATACATTCATGGGACATTCCCCTATATTTTGATGCTTACCGTAAATAGAAGTTTAAAGTTTACTACACCCGTCTTTATCCTGTTAAGCGGAGTGACAAGCTTTTACAGCTACAGTAATAAAAACCGTGAATTTAAGTATATGGAATTTCTCAAAAAACGACTTGCCAAAGTAATTGTTGCATATTTAATATGGTGTATTATTTATTACGCGGCTTATATATATTTTGGATATTATGCGATTGATATTAAATTTTTTGTGAAAAGTGTTTTACAGGGAACAATGTCATATCACTTTTATTTTGTAATAATTATTATACAAATGTACATTGTAGGTCCCATATTTTATTTTATTTTGAAAAATTCCGGAAAGAAAGTGACAATCCTTATATTTGCTGCAGTAATAACATATTTGTGTGCTGAATTCATAAGATTTGATTTGTCGGACAGGATATTTTTGAAATACATTGTGTTTTATATGTTGGGTATATATATTGCTATGGAATACGATAACTATTCTTTATGGATTAATAAAAATAAATTATATATTATATTAGGGTATATTATGATGAGTATAATTTACATCGTTGTTTCATATTATGATTCTGTGGCATCTACTTTTGCTTGGTTTATATTTTCAACTATGTCTTTGTTTTTTGTATATTTAATAGGACTATTAATGAAGGATAAATTAAAAAATATTTACGGGTTTATTGAAGTATTCGGACAAAGCTCTTACTACGTTTATTTAATGCATCCTTTGGTTTTGACTATTATGATACTATTTGCAGAAAAAAACTTTTTATCTGTTACCGATAAAATAATTCTCAATACTTTTACTGTTATACCCGTCACTGTAATTTCTTGTTTAACATACACCTTTATAAAAAACAAATTTAAGAAAAAGGAAAAAACACTAGCTGTAAATTAAAAAGGATATGCATGGCATATCCGTTTTAATTTCTTGCTTTTTCGTATTCCTGCATTGCTTTTAACGTTTCATCCAACAAATAGTCTAATTCCCATCCCAACATTTCAGCACCGGTTTTTATTGCTTCTCTGGAGCAGCCTGCAGCAAAGCCGGGTGATTTGAATTTTTTCTTTAATGACTTAAGCTCCATATCCAATGTACTCTTTGAAGGACGCATCAATGCAGAAGCACCTATCAATCCTGTCAGTTCATCGGTTGCAAAAAGTATTTTTTCCATAGTATGTTCAGGTTTTATTGTAACATCTGTAAGTCCGTATCCATGGCTTGCAGCTGATTTAATAATTTTTTCGTCTACTCCGTTTTGGGACAGTATCTCCTGCATTTTTACGCAATGTTCATCAGGATACATTTCAAAGTCAATGTCATGCAAAATTCCTACAATTCCCCAAAATTCTGCTTCATCTTCAAAACCCAGTTTTTTCGCAAAATATTCCATTACAAAGCTTACAGTATCTGCATGCTGCAGATGAAATTCATCCTTGTTGTACTTTTTAAGCAATTCCCATGCTTTTTCTTTAGTAATATTCATTATATCCCTTCCTTATAATTTAATATCATAATTTTAACTTATTTAACATAACATGTCTATAACAAAAAATTTTTTATTTGACAAATTTTCATACAGATTGACAAATAATTTACATAGTGATATAGTATCATTATAAATTGTATTGTAGTATTTAAACATTGAAATTAAAATACTTATAGCATAATATTAAAAAAATTAATAAATAATTGGATACTGCACAATTCGTTTGTTAATAAATTATTTATATTGATTTTTTTAAAATCACATGCTATAATTTTGGAGTATCGTTTATGAAAGATATAACGAGAGTTCAATCCATTGACAGGGCAGTTGCAATATTAGATTGTTTCAGCGAAGAAAAAAAAGAACTTAAGCTGTCGGAAATTTCTGAAAGATTAGGTTTAAACAAGAGTACTGTTCATGGAATTATATCTACTTTAAAGTATCATGGGTTTATTTCTCAGGATGAAGAAACTCAAAAATACAAATTAGGTATACGGTTTGTCCAATTTGGAGACTTAGTAATTAATTCAATGAATATACGAAATGCAGCGGTACCTGTTATTGATGCAGTTTGCGAAAAAATTGAAGAAACAGTTCATGTAGCAATGCTTGACGGACTGGATGTTGTTTGGATAGAAAAAAGAGAATGCACCAAATCAATTAAAACTTCAACCAAAATAGGAGCAAGGCTGCCGGCCTATACAACTGCAGACGGTAAAATAATTATATGTTATCAAAATAAAGATAAAATTAAAAATTATTTACCGAAAAGAATTTCTCAGTATACTAATAATACTATAACGAATAAAGGTGAGTTCATTAAGAAATTAGAAGAAATGAAGAAAAACGGTTACGCAATTGACAATGAAGAATATGTTGAAGGATTAAAATGTGTAGCTGCACCGATATTTGATCATGATGGGAAAGTAAGATTCAGTTTAAGCACAACAGGTCCTGCTTTCAGGATGAATGAGGAAAGAATAAAGGAATTAATTGTTATTATTAAAGAAGCTGCGAATGAAATATCACACAGAATCGGATATATGAAATAAATTTAGGATTGTCGGGGAACCAGATCCTTTTAAAAGCATCATACGCCAGAATGCAGTTTGGCAATAATGAACATAAGTTGAAAAAATAAGTGTTAACTAATATAATACAATTGAGATAATTTTGAGGATTGTTGGGAAACCAATCCTTTTAAAGAAGCTTATGTCAGAACGCAGTTTGTTAATGATGAACATTAGTTAAAAAATTTTCAAAAAAGTGTTGACTAATGTAATACAATTTGTTAATATTGTACCGATTTAATCACAAAGTTATAAGCAGCTAAATGCTGATTATATATATAGATTAAGAATTTATGGAGGAAAGTAATGAAAAAGTTATTAGCAATAGTGTTGATCTTAGCGATGTCTCTATTTGCTTTCGTAGCATGTACGCAGGATCAACCGGGTGAAACACCAAAAAATGAAGAACCAAAAACTGAAGAACCAAAGACTGAAGAGCCTAAAGAAGAAGAACCATTAGCTGAAGGAGCAGTTAAAACTGGTTTGGCAGTTATATCATCTGTTGAGAAATCAAAGGATGCAGGCGAAAAAGACGGATTAGCTCAAACAGATTCAGTAATTGTTGCAGTTACAGTTGACAAAGACGGAAAAATAGTGCAAACTATAATCGATACTGCACAAACTAAAATTGAATTCAGCAAAGAAGGTAAAATTATACCTGATTTAAATACTGTGTTTAAGTCTAAACAAGAGCTTAAAGAAGAATACGGAATGGGTAAAGCTTCAAGCATAGAAAAAGAATGGTATGAACAAGCTAATGCTTTGGCTGAATATGTAAAAGGCAAGACTGTTGAAGAAGTTAAAGCTATTGCAGTTGATGAAACTGGAGTTACAACAGAAGCTGACTTAGTATCATCCGTAACAATCAAAATTAATCCTTATAAAGAAGCTATTGAAAAAGCTGTAGCAAATGCTGAGAATTTAGGTGCTGATGCTTCTGATAAATTAGGATTGGGAGTTATAACTACAATTGCAAAATCAAAAGATGCAACAGCTGATGCAGAAGGATTAGCTCAAGCTTACTCAACTTATACTGTAGCAACATTTGATGCAGACGGAAAAGTAACAAGCTCAATAATAGATGCATCTCAAGCTAACGTAAAATTTGATAATACAGGTAAAATAACTACAGACCTAGCAGTTGCACCTTTAACTAAGGTTGAGTTAGGCGAAGATTACGGAATGAAAAAAGCTTCAGCAATAGGCAAAGAATGGTATGAACAAGCAGATGCATTTGCAGATTATGTGGTAGGCAAGACTGTTGAAGAAATTAAAGGTATAGCAGTTGATGAAAGCGGCCATGCTACCGAAGAAGATTTAGTATCATCTGTTACAGTTGGAATTGTAGACTTAAAAACCATTTTTGAGAAGGCTTATAACAATAGTATTTAACAAAGTATAACAATCAAAGCGAATCATTATTGGAGGGGCAGATGCTGCCCCTTGTTTTTATTAGAGGTGTAAGTTGGCAAAGAAAATCATTTCCGTAATATTGTTAATATTAATAATAATAAGTTTAACCGGATGCAGTGATAAAGAACCTATTCGCTATCAATCCGAATTTATAATGCTGTTTGATACTGTTACAAGAATTGTGGGATATTCAAAGAGCAAAGAAGAGTTCACTGAGTACGCACAGATAATTTATGACAATTTAAAGGAATATCATCAGCTTTATGATATATATAATGACTATGAAGGCATAAACAATATTAAGACTATCAACGATAATGCAGGAATAAAGCCTGTCAAAGTAGACAAAAGGATAATTGATTTAATAAAATTTTCAAAGGATATGTATGAGAAAACAAACGGTAAAACAAATATAGCTTTTGGTGCCGTATTAAGAATTTGGCATGAATATCGAACCATCGGTATTGAAGACCCTGCGAATGCAGCTCTTCCACCGGAAGAAGAATTAAGAATTGCATCTGAGCACACTAACATTGAAGATATAATTATTGATGAGGAGCAATCAACAGTTTTTTTAAGAGATCCTTTTATGAGTCTTGACGTTGGTGCCGTAGCGAAGGGATATGCAACCGAGCAGGTAAGTAAAATAGCAAAGGAAAGTGGAATGAATTCCGCATTATTGTCCGTAGGAGGAAACGTACGAGCCATAAATAAAAATGTTACCTCGAATGAACCATGGAATGTAGGAATCCAAAATCCCGATACCGAAGCTGAAGAATCAGTTATTAAAATAGTTAAGTTAGACGACAGCTCTTTGGTAACAAGCGGTGATTATGAAAGATTTTATATAGTTGACGGGGAGAAGTACAATCATATAATTAATCCTGACACATTATATCCTGCAAAATATTTTACTGCCATTTCCATAATATGCAAGGATTCGGGATTGGCTGATGCATTATCAACAGCTGTTTTCTGCATGCCTTTTGAAGAGGGTCTTGAATTTATAAATTCATTGCCTGAAGCGGAAGCAATGTGGATTTTCAGCGATAAAACAATAAAATACAGCGATAATTTTGAAAGTTTTATTAAAAAATAAAGCATGAGTTTAAATTGACACTAAATGAATAATAATATAGAATTAATAAGCAATCCTGATGGATTGGTTATTTATTTTTTTATTTGAGGATAATATGAAAAAGGAATCAGAGCTTAAGATTATACCAATATTATCAAAAGGATTTAAAAGGTTTTTCTTTATATCTGCTGCAGCAACTATACTAAAGGTTTCTGCAAGTTTTGCAGTGCCTCAAGTTATTAGGTTTACCGTAGACCATATCATAGACGATTATCCCTTGAACTACATTCAATTGGTTATGAATACAATAAATAATATAGGCGGGATAGAATTTTTAAAAGAAAATTTATGGCTCCTTACTTTTTTTATATTAGTCTTGGCAGTTATAACGGGAGTAAGCGATTATATCGGAAAAATTACCCTTGCTAAGGGAACGGAAGGAATTATAAAAAATATAAGGGATAAGTTGTTTGAGCACATACAAAAATTGCCATACAGCTGGCATATTAAAAATCAAACAGGAGATATAATACAAAGGTCAACATCAGATGTAGAAGTAGTTCGTAATTTTATCAGTACTCAATTGGTCGAAATATTCAGGGTAATCATGCTGGTTATAATATCGTTGATTTTAATGTTTTCAATGAATTTTCACCTTACTGCGGCAGTATTGGTATTTATACCTGTAGTTGTGCTATATTCAACGATTTTTTATGGTATATTGACCAAAAAATTCTTGGTTGCGGATGAAGCCGAAGGGAAGCTTTTTACTGCAATTCAGGAAAATTTAACAGGTGTTCGTGTTGTTAGGGCCTTTGGCAGAGAAAAACATGAAATAGAGAAATTTACGGAAAGAAATAATACATTTTCAGAGCTATGGGTTAAGCTGGGATATCAGTTAGGATATTATTGGGGAATCGGCGATTTGGTAACCGGGGTACTCCTTATGGTCATTGTTGTATACGGTACTATATTTGCTATAAATGATAGAATTACACTTGGAGAATTTCTGGCATTTGCTTCTTATACCGTAATGATTTCATGGCCGCTTCGCAGTTTTGGGAGGATTTTATCAGAGCTTAGCAAAGCTAAGGTTTCATTAAAAAGAATTTGTGAAATATTAAAGGAACCTGTTGAGGATGACAGTCCGGATTCCGTCACTCCGGATATCTTAAAGGATATTGAATTTAAAAATGTTACATTTAAATATGATGGAGAAACTGAGGTTTTGAAAAATGTCAGCTTTACAATAAAGGCAGGAAGCACATTTGCTATATTAGGAGGTACCGGCTCCGGAAAAACTACTCTTATGTATCTTTTAAACCGCTTGTATGATTTGCCTGACCATATGGGCTGCATTACAATAGGCGGAGTGAGTATAAAAAATATTAAAAGGGAACATTTAAGAAAAAATATTGGAATGGTACTTCAGGAGCCCTTTTTATTTTCTCGAACGATTAAGGAAAATATAGCAATAGTCGAGCCTGATACTTCCTTGGATGAAATTAAGAAAGCTGCATCAATAGCGCAGATTGATGAATCTATAGAAGAATTTTCAAAAGGCTATGATACAATTGTTGGAGAAAGAGGAGTAACATTATCGGGAGGTCAAAAACAACGGGTGGCAATAGCCAGGATGCTGCTTCAAAAAACACCGATTATGGTGTTTGATGATTCATTGTCTGCAGTCGATGCCGACACAGATGCAAAAATTCGTTCATCACTTATAAAAAGCAAGGGCAGTTCGACAATTATAATTATTTCACATCGCATAACAACTTTAATGGAAGCTGATACTATTTTAGTCTTGGACAAGGGAGAAGTATCCGATATAGGAACCCATGAAGAATTAATAAACAGAGATGGTATTTATAAAGACATATTCAATGTTCAGATGAGCCTATCGGAGGATATAGAATGAATTATTATGAGGAAGAGAGTTATAGCTCATTTAATATAAAGCCTTGGTTAAAATTAGGAAGATTTTTTAAACCCTACACAGGGAAACTGTTGGGTATTATCTTTTTTATGTTTATTACCGCCCTAATGGATTTATCCATTCCTTTGTTTCAAAAATATGCCGTGGACAGTTTTATAGCAAAGAATACTACTGAAGGTATAAATGGTTTTATTGCTCTTTATACAGCAGTCTTAGTGATTATGGCCATATCCGTAAATATATTTATACGATTGGCAATAGTAGTTGAAATGCACATTGGGATGGATCTAAGAAAGGAAATATTCGAACACCTTCAAAATCTTTCGTTGTCATATTACAACACAACTCCCGTGGGTTATATAATGGCAAGAACTTTAAGCGATACCAATAAAATAGGAAGTATGATTGCATGGGGATTGGTAGATGTATTTTGGTCATTTGCTTATGTAACAGGTGCCTTTATTGCAATGCTTTTGCTGAATGTGCAACTTACTGTTATTATTGCGATTGTAATTCCTGTAATGGCGGTTATAACTGTTTATTTTCAAAATAAGATTTTATTAACCAGCAGAAAATTAAGAAAAATCAATTCTAAAATGACAGGAAGTTTCAATGAAGGGATAATAGGTGCAACAACCTCCAAGACATTGGTAATAGAGGACAAAAACTTGGTGCAATTCAAAAATATAAGCAGTGAAATGAAGATGACGGCTGTTAATTTAGCACGATTAAATGCCTTGTACATTCCCATAATAGTATTTTTCAGCTCCGTTTTGACAGCATTGGTCTTGGCAAAAGGAGGCAGATTGGCAATGGATAAAATTATTCAAATAGGAACACTGTCTGCTTTTCTTTCTTATGCAATAAGCATATTTGAACCTGTTCAGCAGTTGGCAAGAACATTTGCAGAAGTCATATCACTGCAGGCTAATATTGAAAGAGTAACGGATTTATTGGAAAAGGAACCCTTAATAAAAGACAGTGAAGAAGTAGTGAAAATTTACGGAGACACTATTAATCCAAAAAAGGAAAACTGGGAAGAAATCATAGGGGAAATTGAATTTAAAAATGTCAGTTTTAAATATCCGGATGGAGATGAAGAGGTTTTGCAAAATTTTAATCTTCATATTCCCGCAGGTACCAATGTTGCAATTGTAGGTGAAACGGGTGCCGGTAAAAGCACTCTGGTAAATCTTGCATGCAGATTTTTCGAGCCTACTGAAGGTGAAATACTGATAGATGGCAAGGATTACAGAGAAAGATCTCAGCTTTGGCTTCATTCGAACATTGGATATGTGCTGCAAGACCCGCATTTGTTTTCCGGAACAATCAAGGAAAACATAAGATACGGTAAATTAGATGCAACAGATGAAGAAATAATGGAAGCCGCAAAAATTGTTTCAGTCGATACCATAATCAACAAATTGGAAAAGGGTTATGACAGCCATGTCGGCGAAGGGGGAGACAGGCTTTCTACAGGTGAGAAGCAGTTGATTTCCATAGCAAGGGCAATACTTTCAAACCCTAAAATTTTTATTTTGGATGAAGCAACATCTTCGGTAGATACACAAACAGAAATACTTATCCAAAAAGGAATTGAATATTTGTTAAAAGGCAGAACTTCATTTATAATTGCTCACAGACTTTCAACTATTAAAAAGGCAGATATTATATTAGTGGTTAATGAGGGCAAAATAATAGAGCAAGGGACACACAATGAACTGATAGCTAAAAGGGGCCATTATTATAATTTATATACTAAACAGTTTGAAGAGGAAAAAACCCTTGAAGTTCTAAAATGAGGCAAATTATAACATTGACACATGATTTTAATTATGTTATCATTTTTGTGCTGTGCTACATGGGGAGGTAGCGGTGCCCTGTACTTGCAATCCGCTGCAGCAAGGTGGAATTCCCTCTCCGAGGCTTGCATAGTGAGGCCTGCCTTTAGCAAGTGGTGTTGATAACTCGGTCTCGCGCAACAAAAACCTATGAACCCTGTCAGGTCCGGAAGGAAGCAGCAGTAAGTAGTTACTTTTGTGTGACGTGAGGGTGCCGGGTTTGAGCTAACTGCTGAAGTAACGCTTGTTATGTATTGTCGAAGAAGGGTGCACAGCTTTTTAATGAGATTCTTCGGGCTGCGCCCTCAAAATGACAGGTAGTCATTTTGGTCATGAAGAGTCTTTTATTTTAAATATTAATCTGTCATCCGAATAAATTTGCAATCTGTATCTTTTAAAGAGTACAGATTGATATATAATTAGATTAACCGGAAGTAAATTATGGGATGGTGATAATAATGGATGACATGAAAGTTAAAGATATGGTATACACAGCTTTGTTTGCTGCCTTAGTTTGTGTTGCAACCTTTATAATAAAAGTACCGCTGCCTATATCAGGAGGGTACGCTCACATAGGAGACGGATTTATATTTCTCGCGGTAATATTAATCGGCAAGAAAAATGGTGCATGGGCTGGTGCAATAGGCGCGGCTCTTGCTGATATAATCGGCGGGTACAGTATTTATGCATTGCCAACTTTTATAATTAAAGGTGTTATGGCTTTAATTATGGGTTATATGATTGAAAAGCTTCCATCCCTTAAGCATAATTGGGTTGCCGGTGCAATAACGGGAAGCATTTGGCAGGTACTTTCATATTATGTGGTAGGTTCCTTGATGGTAGGTAACTTCTTAACAACCATCGGTGAAATACCCGGCAATACGACTCAATCTGCTGTAGGCATAATAGTATCAGCAGCATTTTTGGCAGTTTTCAAACATACACCTGTTAAAGGTGTGGGGACACACCTCCTTAGGTGAAAGTCATGAGGTTAGTCAGAAGGAATGTCCCCAAACTTGTATGCTTCATTGTTAAAAAGACAAGGGCGATTGTATGAATAACCATTAGGCAAAGCCTGTTATTGCAATTAATAAGCTGCATGTCATTCTGAGGCTTCAGAATGACATAGCTTACTTTTTTTTTTGATTACTCTTCTTTCTCTTCTACTGCTTCCGGATTAATAAATTCCGGAGGATATAATATTTTTGTTGTATCCAGCACATCAATAAAATCAGTTATTTCTTTATTTTCGGCAGTAATTTTTATGCTGTCAACACCCGGTATTGTGGTGAAAGTATACAAAAAGGATTCTATCATCATATGTCTTAAATCATTTTTATCCTCATAAACATTCAAAAAATCCTTATTAAAATCAAGAATAAGTGTTCTTCCCTGCAGAGATACATTGTTTAGCGTTACAGTCTTAGGTACCGGACTAATGCCGTATTCGATGTCTGTATTTGAATATGCATCAAATATTTTTCGCGCCTTCATTTCTATTGAATCATTTTCAGCAATACCTATTTCCTCTGGGGATAGCTGATACTCAAATAAATAATATCTGTTGTCTGCCTTATGAGCCAGATACAGAAGGTAATTTCTCTTAATATTAGGAAGATAATTTATTGCCTCTCTTGACATCCCATGGAAGTAAGTGTCTACATTTTTTCTGTCAACAGTAAATGTGACGCTGTGAATAGGCCAATATCTGTCAACGGCAAATATTGTTTTTACAAATGATTCGTAGGCCAGGACTGCTCCCGTGCTGCCGGTATTATATGCAGTATATGAACTTGGCAGGTCAATTACCACATTACCGTTATTGTAAGTTGTGTTTGTAACATCCTTGATTACTGATATAAGCTCTTTGCTTAAAGGACCGTTTTGCAGCTGCTCAATTGCCATTCTTGTAATTGATTTATCCTCTACTACAAACCTCGTAACAGGAATTAAAGTATCTGCATTTTTTGTTGGGAAGTACAGGGTGAGTCCCTTAGTACCCGCAGGGGCAGTATTAACCGCAGGATAATAATTACCGGTTGTATCATAGGTAACTGTTACTGATACGGAAGCCTTATCTATATCTGCTATTATATTTGAATTAAATACAAATTTATATACTCCATCTTCCAGTCCTAAGTTTTTTTGAGCTATATTTACGGCAGTAATGATTGGATTATCCTTATTAACTGAAATGGTTGCATCAATTGAAGGAGAAACCGGCTCTAAATTATCAATATTACTTTTAACCAATTTATTATCCTTGTATATGTCTACATTAAAAATGCTGTTGCTGACAATTTTAATTACCTCTTCCTTAGAGGCTGTATGCTTTATTGTTATTGATTCAGGATTTAGTATTTTGTCTTCTTCGACTTCTAAACTTAAAGTACTTTCTTCAACAGGAGTTTCAATTTCAATTGTTCCTTTATAGTCAACAGGTGACAAATTGAACAAATATGTGGATGATAACAAACCTATAAGTCCTATTATTACTATATTAAAAAATGCTCTCATATTAGTACCTCGTATATAATTTATGTAAAAGGGGCAGTACACTCAGGATGACAAAATGTATTCAATTATTTTTGTGTGGATTATACGTGATAATTCTGAACGTATGTGAATAATCTGTTTAACTTATTATACAATAAAACTTGATAAAATCAAAGGAATAATGAAATAAATGTTTCAATTCTACTATCAGCACTTCAAAAAATTCATATAATATAATGAATGGAGTGATGAAAGTGGACAAGAGAAAATGTGACGATAATATGATAGAAAGAATGTACGACATAATCGAATTAATATATATATTAAACAGACTCACAAACAAATTTTGTGAGGATGAACATTCGAAACAATACTTATTTGACATAATGGACAATATGCAAAATGTCAAATACAGCTATGATAAATACAGAGGCAAATGCAGCAATAGAAATTTAATTAAACATGAATGCCACAATTATTGCACGAAAGACAGTTTTATCGACAAAATAATTTTTTATCTAAAATCATTAAATGAAGAGTAATAAAGTAACAATTAGCAGTCTAACGAATAATATATATTAAAATTATTTTTAGGAGGTTCTATATGTTTAACAATATATTGGGAGACAGCGGAGATAGTTTATTATTCTTCTTCTTGCTTTTAGTAGTTCTTGCATGCTTCTGCGGAGACGATGGATTGGTAGGAGGAATCGGCGGCTTTGGCGACAATGACAGCTTATTATTCTTCTTCTTATTGTTGGTAATACTATTCTGCAGCTGCGATAGAGTTGGCGGAATCGGTGACCGCTGCTAAATGGTATGGGGACACACCTCTGATTGGGGTATAGTCCCTTTGTGCATGAGGAATGTCCCTAAATTAAGGGCGACACTTGGTCCCCGTTATTGATAGTACATTAAAAAGCTTCCTATATTGGGAAGCTTTTAGCATGAGATCCTTCACTCATCTTAAATATTTTTCAAACCAATTAGTTATTTCTTCCAATCTCCTCACCCTGTGGCGGGGTTTACCGCTCCTTGAAAGATCGTGATTTTCTCCCCTGAACATGCAAAGCCTTGCATCGACACCGTGATACTTAAGGGCAGTAAACATTTGTAATCCTTCAGCCAGCCAGCACCTGTAATCTTCCTCCGCATGAATGAATAATGTGGGAGTAACAGCTTGATTTGCATATTTAAGCGGTGAATGAAACCACATTTTTTCAACATTATCCCAAGGAGAAGACAAGTTTTGATCTGTATTGAAATAATACCCTATGTCCGTAGTGCCGAATTTAGAAATCCAGTTTGAAATACTCCTTTGTGAAACAGCACATTTAAATCTGTCAGTGTGTCCAATAATCCAGTTTGTCATAAAGCCTCCATAGGAGCCGCCTGTTACACCAATTCTTGTGCAATCTATCTGTGGATATTTTTCAAGAACTTTATCTGTAAATTTCATAAGGTCATCATAGTCAATGGTACCGTATTTACCTCTTATATCTGCAAATTCATCACCCCTGCCGTCACTGCCCCTTGGATTACAGAAAAATACAAAATATCCTTCGTTTGCCCAATACTGCATTTCATGATAGAAAACTTCACCATATACTGTTTTTGGACCTCCGTGTATGTTTAAGATTCCCGGATAGCACTTCTTTTCATCAAAATTAACAGGTTTTAATACAAATCCTTCAATGGTAACTCCATCGTTTTGAAAATTAATACTTTCAGGTTTTACAATCGTCTTTATTTCCACTATCTTTTCATTAAATTTAGTTCTTTGAGTTTCTTTTATTTTTTGTAACGTATAAATTTCCTGCAGCCTGCTGCCCCTGAGCCCAATGAAGATAATACCTTGGCTGCATATGTCGAAGCAGTCCACTGATCCATTATCTTCCGTTAATTTTTCAATACTTCCATCCAATGAAAGCTTCTTTATAAAGGAACTTTTATTTTCTGTGGATATGAAGTACAGGCAGTTATCGAATACTCTTCTTGCAGCTCCTTCTCCATATCTGCAGTCCGAGTTAACCGAATTGTTCAAACCGAAATCGTGTTTGCTGAGAAGTACCAATTCCCCATCTTGTAGCTTATAAAAATTGAAGTTTTCATTTATCCCGTATTTATCCATGGTAGTAGCTGCAACTATTATGTCATCCCCTACAAATTCGGCAAACTCTATATTATATTCTAAATCCTCAACAAGGCAAAGAGCTTTACTGCTATATAAATCGTACATGTATAATCCTGTTGTCAATTCCATTTTATTGGTGTAAATTGAAGAAACATATAAAGCTTTACCGTCTTTTACGCTTGTTACTTTTATATTTTCATATTGATTTGAAATTGGTACAATATCCTTTGTTCCTTTGTCAAACAGATATAGACGGTTTCTTTTCTTGTTTATAAATCCTTCGCCGTTTGACCAAAACGGTATTTCATCCAATATTTCATAGTCCTTGTTTTCTTTTATTAATTCAATTGCCTTAGTCTTTTCTTCTCCTTTGCGAGAATGAAGGTTAATGCCGTAATGGTCATAAATTGCTGTTAATAGAAATTTCTCGTCGGCAATTTTTTTAATATTGTTTACCTTCATGGGGATACGCATATATTCATAAGCTTCCCCGCCTTGGATATCAATGGCATAGAATACAGTCCAATGCTCGCCGTCCTGAATTCTTTTTTTCAATTTTTCATCTCTCAATGAAGAAAACAAAATAGTATTATTGTCAAGCCAAATAAAACTCTTTTCTTCATTCATATTTGTAAGCTTTTTATATTCCGAGGTGGTCAAATTATACAACCATATATTGGACAAATACTTGTTATCCTCAAAATCTGATGTATGTACCACAAAAGCACCGTAATTTTTATCCGGTGACAATTCAAGTCCGGATAAAAAAGTATAATCCAAAAAATCCTTTAGTTTTAAATTTTCCATTTCTGCCTCCTATAATACTTTTACATGATAATCCGGGACAACAAGAACATGCATTTCTTTAAAAGCTGTTTACGGATATTGCTTGTTATAATGATATTATATATTTTAAAAAGTAGTTATGCAATTAAAACTATTGTTTTAGAATTGTTTTGAGAGTATAATTATAATAGACTGAAAAGTCATGTATATGAACATTAATAGGACATGCTGTATTCAAAAATTGAAAATGATTGATATATAATGTCAAGAGCATGACTACACAGATTAATTATTATTACAGAATATGAAAGGACTTATAATGGAAAATTTAATATTTTCTTTAAATGCAGTTTTACCATTGGTTTTTTTGATGCTTTTGGGTGCTTTCCTTCGAAAAATCAATGTTTTTGATAAAGATTTTTTAGGAAAAGCAAATAAGTTTATTTTTAAAGTATTATTCCCGTTTTTTCTTTTCAACAACATATATTCCAGTAAGATATCTGAAGAAATAGATTCAAATTTTATCATATTTGTTGTTATAATATCTATAGCTGTTGTTGGATTATTGATTGTAATAATCCCTAAATATGAAAAAGATAATAAGAACAGAGGAGTTATAATTCAGGGCATGTATCGCGGCAATACCACCTTGTTTGCAACAGCACTAATCAGCAATATTTTTGGAAATGAAGGGTTGGCTATTGTAACAATGCTGATAGCAATAATATCACCCACTTATATTTTCTTGACTGTTATAATTTTGGATTTATTTACTGATGAAAGACAAAATTATAAGAAAACTTTAATAAGCATTTTATCAAATCCTTTAATAATCGGCTCCCTGCTTGGTATTGCAGTATATACTCTTCAAATAAAACTTCCTTTGGCAATGGAAAAAACAATTGCCGATATTGCAAAAACTACAACGCCCATAGCATTGATGACCCTTGGCGGAGAAATAGAGATAAACAATATATGGAAGAATATTAAACCCTTAGTTTTTGTTGTAGCGGGAAAACTAATTATTTTTCCTGCAATTGCAACCTTGATTGCAATTTCCTACGGATACAGAGGAGTGGAATTAGGTGTAATATTAAGCATGACAGCACCTCCTACGGCTGTCACAAGCTATGCCTTGGCACAGCAGCACAACTGCAATTATGAATTGGCAGGACAAATAGTATTTTTAACTACATTAATCAGCCCATTCACTATTTTCTTGTTTGTATACATTTTTAAAGCAGCAGGATTATTTTAAAGAGGTCAAAAGATGGATAATTTTATATTTTCTTTAAATGTTGTTTTACCATTGGTTTTTTTGATGTTTATAGGTTCCTTTCTTCGAAGAATTAATATATTTGATGAGGACTTTTTAAGGAAATTAAATAAAATTACATATTGTGTATTATTACCGGTTCTTCTTTTTAACAACATATATACAAGCAAGGTATCAGGGGAAATTGACTTAAAATTTATTATTTTTTTTGTTATTTTAGCTTTGGCTGTTATTGGAATATTATTGATAGTAATCCCCAGGTACGAAAAAGATAACAGAAACAGAGGAGTTTTAATTCAGGGTCTGTTTAGAGGGCAATTTGTGTTTTTTGGAATACCTCTTATGGCCAATATTTCTGGAGATGAAGGATTGGTTGTTCTATCAACCCTTATCGCAATAATAGTGCCAATTTATAATTTCTTGGCTGTTATTATTTTGGATTTATTTACGGATGAAAGGCATAATTATAAAGCTACCATAATAAGCATTTTAACCAATCCTTTAGTAATCGGCTCCTTGCTTGGAATTGCAGCATCTGTTCTTCAAATAAAACTTCCCTCCGCCCTTAATAAAACAATTGCTGATATCTCAAAAACGGTAACACCCATATCATTAATGATTCTCGGCGGAGTGATAGAAATAAACAATATATGGAAAAACAGAAAAAAGTTAATTCTTATAGCAGCAGTAAAATTATTTATTATCCCTTCATTTGCAGCATTGATTACCATATTCTTCGGATACAGAGGAATTGAATTAGGAGCAGTATTAAGCATGATAGCTCCCCCTACGGCTGTGGCAAGCTATACTTTGGCACAGCAGCATGATTGCAATGATGAATTGGCAGGACAAATAGTATTTTTTACAACATTGATCAGCCCCTTCAGTATTTTCTTGTTTATTTTTGTTTTTAAAACTTTTGGTTTGTTTTAGTAATTTTATTATTGCAGTTAAAAAATTGAATTTATGGATACCAACCCCACATTAAGCATTTATTGGAATAATAATTAATATGAAAAAGCTAATAATATTCATGTAGATGACAAACATCTTCAAATACATGCATATGAAGGGATGATGGTAATAAAGAAATTCAGTTTTAGCAATAAGAATAATGACGAAAAGTTATTAAATTGGGAAGACAGTGTCAAATTAGACAGCCAACAAAAATTAAGGGAGCAGATGAAACAAATGAATAACGAAAACAAAAACAGAAACAAAAATGACAACAGATTTGACAATCGAAACGACAACAAATTCGACAATCGAAATGAGAACAAATTCGACAATCGAAACGACAATCGAAACGACAACAACAAATTTGACAGTAGAAATGATGACGACTGGAAAAGTCTGAACAAAAACAACCAGGATAATAAAAACAACAATAAAAACAAAAATAAAAACAGTCAGAACAATAATTTAAAATAGTTGGGTATTTGAAACGGTCATTCTCAATGACCGTTTTTTAATACCGGTAGATGAAAGTAATATGCATATAAAAGTATTTTTTTTCACAAACAATATATATTGACACGGATATTTATTGGTTTTATAATATTGACAAATAATTTTAATAAAGTGATAATGAATAAAAAATAATATCAAAAACAAAGACAGATATTTTCTGTCTTTAATTTTAAGAGGAGTGTGTAATGAAAAAAACGCCTTTATATGAAAAACATATTCAGCTTAAGGGAAAGATGATTGATTTTGGCGGGTGGAGCCTGCCGGTTGAATATACAGGAATAATTCCCGAGCATGAAGCTGTAAGAACAAAAGCAGGAATTTTTGATGTATCTCACATGGGTGAAATAACAGTTAAAGGAGAAGATTCCGAAAAATATTTGCAAATGTTATTAACTAATGATATTTCATTGCTTAATAACAATCAAATTGCCTATACCGCAATGTGTTATCCTCACGGCGGAGTAGTAGACGATTTGTTAGTCTATAAATACAGCAATACAGATTATCTATTGGTTGTTAATGCATCCAACACTGAAAAGGATTATCAGTGGATGAAAGAAAACATATTTGGAAATACTGAAATATTAAATGTTTCAGAAAATTATGCCCAGCTTGCTCTGCAAGGACCTCTGGCTGAAACAATTTTGCAAAAGTTGACAAGTAAAAATCTAAATGAAATAGAATTCTATTATTTCAGCGATAATGTAAAAGTAGGCAATATTGAAGCATTGGTTTCCAGGACCGGTTATACGGGAGAAGATGGTTTTGAGTTATATTTTGCTTATGATAAGGCTGAAGAAATGTGGGATTTGATTTTAGAAGCAGGAAAAGACGAAGGCTTGATACCGGCAGGATTAGGCGCAAGAGATACATTAAGATTTGAAGCATCACTGCCCCTTTATGGCCACGAATTAAATGAAAATATTACGCCCTTAGAAGCAGGACTTGGTTTTTTTGTAAAGCTGAACAAAGAAAATTTCATAGGAAAGGAAGCCTTAGCTAGACAAAAATCAGAAGGTCTTAAAAGAAGAATAGTCGGTTTTGAAATGATTGACAGAGGAATACCGAGAAACAACTATGAAGTATATAAAGAAGGGGAAAAAATAGGATATGTAACAACAGGAAGTTTTTCACCTACCTTAAAGAAAAACATAGGATTAGCCCTCATAGATTCTGCATATTCAAAGGAAGGAACAGAAATAGAAATTTTAATAAGAAATAAAAATTCTAAGGCAAAAGTTATTAAAAAGCCTTTTTATTCCAAAAAATATAAAAAGATGGCCTAACCCTATTCTATACATACGAAAAAATTTAATTAAAAATATATTTATTGGGTATCTATAATAATATCTAAATACACGGAGGAAATTATGAAATTACTACCAGAATTAAAATACGTTGAATCTCATGAATGGGTGAGAGTAGAAGAAAATAAGGCATATGTAGGAATTACTGACTATGCACAAGAACAGTTAGGGGATATTGTTTATGTGGAAGTGCCTGAGGTTGGAACTGTAGTTGAAGCAGGCGACCAGTTTGTTGTACTTGAATCAGTTAAGGCGGCTTCAGATGTATATGCCCCCGTTTCAGGAACAGTTGTAGAAGTAAATGAAGAGTTGGAAGACAATCCGGCCTTAATCAATGAATCTGCATATGATGCATGGATTGTAGCAATAGATATGAGCATGCCTACTGAAGTTGACAGCTTGTTATCAGCTGAAGAATACGAAGAATTATGTGAATAAGGGAGCAGTTATGACAAGGTATATTGGAAACACCACTGATGACAGGCAGCAAATGCTAAATGAAATCGGATATAAGGATATAGATTCTCTGTTCAGAGCTGTTCCTGATTCGGTACGATTAAAAGAAAAGTTAAAAATACCTGAAGCTTTGTCAGAAATGGAACTGATAAAAAAAATAAAATCATTATCCGATAAAAATTTTAATAGCGATGAATATGTATGTTTTATGGGTGCCGGCGCATATGACCATTACATACCTTCAGCAATAGATCAGTTAATAATGAGGCAGGAATTCTATACAGCATATACTCCCTACCAGCCTGAAATAAGTCAGGGAACATTGCAGGCAATATTTGAATACCAAACAATGATAAGTGAATTAACCGGACTTCCCGTTGCTAATGCATCAATGTATGACGGTGCGACAGCTTTGGCGGAAGCTAGTGCAATGTCTTGTGAAGCAACACGCAGGAAGGAAGTATTAGTAGCATCTTCTGTCCATCCCGAAAGTAGGCGAACTTTAAATACATATGCTAAATTCAAAAATATAACGGTAAAAGAAATATCATATGAAAACGGTCAAATAAGCTTAGAAGAGCTAAATACAAAGATTAATGATAATACTGCAGCCGTAATTATACAAAACCCGAATTTTTTCGGCATAATTGAAGATGTAGAAAAAATTGCCGAAATAACTCATAAAAACAAAAGTCTTTTGGTCTTAAGCGCAGATCCTATTTCATTGTCAATTTTAAAAAGTCCGGGAGAAATGGGAGCGGATATTGCTGTGGGTGAAGGGCAGCCGCTTGGAAATTCACTTAATTTCGGAGGACCTTATTTAGGCTTCATGGCTGTTACAGAAAAGTTGATGCGAAAAATGCCCGGAAGAATTGTAGGACAGACGACCGATAAAGAAGGCAGGAGAGGATTCGTACTGACTCTTCAAACAAGGGAACAGCATATAAGAAGAGAAAAAGCAACCTCAAATATATGCTCTAACCAAGCTTTAAATGCACTGCAGGCAACCATGTATTTAACATTTATGGGAAAGGAAGGACTAAAAAAAGTTGCAAAGCTTTGTCTTAACAAATCCCACTATGCTTATAGCGAGTTAATTAAAACCAATAAATTTAAGCCCTTGTTTACAGCACCATTCTTTAAAGAATTTGCTGTAATAAGCGATAAACCTGTAAGCGACTTAAATGAAAAACTCTTAAAAAGCAATATAATAGGCGGCTATAATATTGAGATTGATTATCCTGAATTAAAAAATGCTTACCTGCTTGCGGTAACCGAAAAGAGAACCAAAGAAGAAATAGATGCATTAGTAAGAAAGGCAGGTGAGTAATATGCAATTAATATTTGAAAAAAGTAAAAAAGGCAGAAAGGCATATTCACTTCCTGAATGCGATGTGCCGGATGTATCCTTAGATGTGATAGATAAAAAATACTTACGAGCTGAGGCTCCTGAGCTTCCTGAAGTCAGCGAGCTTGATGCAGTTCGTCACTTTACACAAATTTCTCAAAGAAATCATGGTGTAGATTCCGGATTCTATCCGCTCGGAAGCTGTACCATGAAATATAATCCCAAAGTAAACGAATTGGCGGCTAGATTTGACGGGTTTACAAAAATTCATCCGTATCAGCAGGAAAAAACAGTACAGGGTGCATTAAAATTAATGTATGACCTGGGCAGAATGCTTTCTGAAATAACGGCTATGGAAGAATTTACTCTCCAGCCGGCGGCAGGAGCTCATGGAGAGCTGACGGGATTAATGATAATGAAAGCTTATCATCATAACAGAAATAATGAAAAAAGAACCAAAATAATAGTTCCGGATTCAGCACACGGTACAAATCCCGCTTCTGCGGCAGTTGCCGGATTTGATGTAGTTGAAATAAAATCTAATGACAAGGGCTTGGTAGATTTAGAAGAATTGAAAGCTGCAGTCGGAGAAGACACAGCAGGATTCATGCTGACTAATCCCAATACATTAGGTTTATTTGACGAAAATATATTGGAAATATCTAAAATAGTCCACGATGCCGGCGGCTTGATGTATTATGACGGAGCCAATGCAAATGCAATTTTAGGCATATCAAGGCCGGGAGATATGGGATTTGATGTGGTGCACTTAAACCTCCATAAAACATTCAGTACACCTCATGGAGGCGGCGGTCCGGGTTCAGGTCCTGTAGGAGTGAAAAAACATCTTGCGGAATTTCTGCCGGTACCGGTTATTTCTAAAAAAGAAGAAGAGTATTACATGGATTATGAAAGACCAAATTCAATCGGCAAAGTAAAATCATTTTACGGTAATTTTGGTGTATTGGTAAGAGCATATGCATATATTTTAAGCATGGGTCCGGATGGACTTAAGGAAGTAGCTGAAAATGCAGTTTTAAATGCAAATTATATTGCAAATAAGCTTAAGGACAAATACTTCCTGCCAATTGACACGGAATGCATGCATGAATGTGTGTTTTCAGCGGATTGGCAGAAGGAGAAGAATGGAGTTTCAGCTCTCGATATAGCAAAAAGATTGCTGGATTTCGGATTTCATCCTCCAACGATTTACTTCCCCTTAATTGTTCATGAAGCATTGATGGTTGAACCCACGGAAACCGAGTCAAAAGAAACACTGGATGAATTCATTTCTGTCATGAGACAGATAGCAGAAGAAGCAGAAAATACTCCGGAGATGGTAAAAACAGCTCCCCACACAACAGTTATAAGCAGGTTAGATGAAGCAACAGCTGCAAGAAAACCCATACTTCGATATACGAGGTTAACATAATTACCAATTATGTAAACAAGAGGGGCATTGTTATCCTGAGTTATTGTTACACTCAACCATAGGTTGTCATCCTGAGCTATAGCGAAGGATCTCATGTCCTTTTTATTGACACCATATATTTTATTTGATAATCTTATTGATGTCAGGTATAGCCCTCGTCATTCTGAACTTAGTGAAGAATCTCAAATTCTGAGAGTCTTCGCAGGGCGTTAAAGCGTAATAAACTTTAAGAATTAGAGGTACTCGAAATGAGAAAAGACTGGAATGTCAGAAATTTTATTGAAGATTCAATTTTACAAATAAAAAAACAAGTTGGAGACAAAAAAGCTCTTTGCGCCTTGTCGGGAGGTGTCGATTCATCGGTAGCTGCAACAATGGTGCACAAAGCAATAGGTAAAAATTTAATATGTGTTTTTGTAGACCACGGACTTTTAAGAAAGGACGAAGCTGACCAGGTTGAAAAAGTATTTAAAAATAAATTAGACATGAATCTGATTCGTGTGAATGCTCAGGACAGATTCCTCAGAAAATTGGCAGGTGTAATTGAGCCTGAAAAGAAGAGAAAAATAATAGGCGAAGAGTTTATAAGGGTGTTTGAAGAAGAAAAACAGAAACTTAAGAATACATTCGGACACATCGACTATCTTGTTCAGGGCACGATTTATCCGGATGTTATAGAAAGCGGAACATCTGCCGCTTCAGTAATCAAAAGCCATCACAATGTGGGAGGGCTTCCTGATGATGTTGATTTTGAACTTATTGAGCCTCTTAGACAATTGTACAAAGATGAAGTTCGGCTAGTTGGAAGAGAGTTGGGTCTGCCTGAAGAGATAGTTGAAAGACAGCCATTCCCGGGACCGGGTCTTGGAATCCGTGTATTGGGAGAAGTAACCGAAGAAAAATTAAAAATAGTAAGAGAAGCAGACTTTATTTTCAGAGATGAAATAAAAAAAGCCGGTCTTCAAAACAAGATATGGCAATACTTTGCAGCCCTTCCCGACATCAAAAGCGTAGGCGTAACCGGAGATGAAAGAACATATTGTTACACAATTGCCCTAAGAGCAGTTCATTCTACAAACGGCATGACTTCCGAGTGGGCAAGAATACCCTATGAAGTCTTGGAAAAAGTAAGCAGCAGAATTGTTAACGAGGTTGAGAATGTAAACAGAGTTGTATATGATATCACTGCTAAGCCGCCTGCAACGATTGAATTTGAATAAATTAGTCGATTTTTATTTCTTGACTTTAATATACTTTTAGATTATAATTATAAAACTAATTAAATAATTTTTCTTTTTATACAACGCTGAGTCCAACATGTGGATGGAGCGGGGGAACCAACTTTTTGGGGTGAATCTTCTTTATGAAGTAGGGCTACTCTTCAGTCCGAATCCGTCAGCTAACCTCGTAAGCGTATGAAGGGGGATTGATAGTATAAAAGCTTTTTGATTATTCGATAAAGCTATGAATCTCTATGGCTTTATTTTTATTATATCAATTTAAAATTGATTTTGAGGTTTAAATCAATAAACATAATAATGGAGAAGGAAGGTTTTATTTTGATAAGTTTCAAAAATGTAACCAAAAAATATGGTGATTCTGTAGCTGTTGACAACTTGACTGTAAATTTTAAATCCGGCGAAACCGTAGTATTAATCGGACCCAGCGGTTGTGGCAAAACAACTACCTTGCGTATGATTAATCGTTTAATAGAGCCTACGGAAGGAAGTATTTATATCAATGATACAGATATCAGCAAAATTAATCCTGTGGAGCTTAGGAGGAATATGGGCTATGTAATACAACAAATCGGTCTTTTTCCTCATATGAATATTGCTCAAAATGTGGGGCTCGTTCCATATCTTAAAGACTGGAGTGAATCAAAACGTAAACAACGAGTTGAAGAGCTGCTTGATTTTGTGGGTATGCCGCCCTCTAAATTTTACCACCGCTATCCTAATGAGTTAAGCGGGGGGCAGCAACAACGTATCGGTGTAGCTAGGGCTTTGGCTGCCGACCCTGAGATTATATTAATGGATGAGCCTTTTGGAGCGCTTGACCCCATTACCAGGTCTTCTCTCCAAGACGAACTGCTGCAAATGCAGGATAAGCTTGGAAAGACAATTGTATTTGTAACGCATGATATGGATGAGGCATTGAAGCTTGCCGATAAAATTGTAATTATGAAAGATGGTAAAGTTCTTCAGTTTGACAGCCCTGAGCATATTTTAAAGAATCCGGCCAATGAATTTGTGGAGGACTTTATTGGAAAAGACAGGCTGTTAAAACGTCCCGAATATATTAAAGTTAAAGATATTATGATAAAGAAGCCTGTAACCATCCGACCGGAGCGTACTCTTACCCAGGCACTGGAAAAGATGCGCCTGCATAAAGTTGACAGTTTGATGGTTGTCGATGAATTTGGCAACTTTATCGGAATAGCCACATCCAATGATATACTTGATAACTTTGGTAATGGGGGAACAGTTATTGAAATAACAAGAACAGAATTTAATCATGTAAATGAAGATGCAAATGTCAATCAAGTATTATCCATTATGGCTCAAGGGCAAGTCGGATATGTGCCGGTAATTGATGATGAAAAGCATCTGTTGGGGCTTGTTACCAGGTCAAGCTTAGTTAATGTTTTAGGGAGAGCATAGCTGTATGATGGAAAGGAGTGATAAATATGCAACTGTTGGATTATGTACAAAATAATATGAACAATATAATACGATTAACGATTGAGCATTTACAAATAACAGGAATTTCAATAATTACAGCTATTGTTATCGGGGTTCCTTTAGGTATAATAGTAACCCGTTATAAACGACTGGCTGACCCGATATTGGCAACTGCTAATATTTTTCAAACGATTCCTAGCATTGCATTTTTTGGGATTCTAATACCCTTTATGGGTATTGGCAAAGAAACTGCTATTTTGGTGCTTTTCCTTTATGCACTGCTTCCTATAATAAAAAACACCTATACCGGTATCAATGAAGTATCGTCATCTTTAATTGATGCAGGCAGAGGAATGGGTATGACCAATTTTCAAATACTGCGCATGGTTGAACTGCCCCAGTCATTAGCCGTAATTATGGCAGGGGTGAGAATTGCTACCGTAATAAATATTGGCTCGGCTACCATTGCAGCATATATTGGGGCCGGCGGTTTAGGAGAATTAATTTTTAAAGGAATTCAAATGTATCGCAATGATATGATATTGGTTGGTGCTATTCTTGCAGCCTTGTTAGCTGTCGTAGCAGACAAGTTGCTCGGATATGTAGAACATAAGCTTACTCCGAGAGGAATGAAATAATATTAAAGGAGGTATTTCGATGAAAAACAAAATAAAAATAACTACAATATTCTTAATAATTATTATCTTATTGACAAATGCAGCAGGTTGTACCGGCAGCAATGAAGAAAACTTAGAAATAAGGGTCGGTGGAAAAAACTTTACGGAACAATACATTATGGCTGAAATGTTCAGCATTCTTATTGAAGAAAATACTGATTTAAATACCACTCTTCAGACAAATTTGGCATCAACCGTACTTTTTGAAGCAATAAAAGCTGATGAAGTAGATTTGTATTTGGAATATACAGGAACAGGTCTGATAAATTTAGGGATGGAACCTTTGACTGACCCGGATGAAGTATATAAAATTGTAAAAACAGAATATGATAAGCAATTTAATATCAGATGGATGCAGCCCTATGGATTTAACAATACATATGCAATGATGGTGACTCGTGACACTGCAAATAAATACGGCTTGGAGACGGTATCCGATTTAGCGGAAGTTGCGCATGAAATGACACTTGGAGGCAGCTATGTTTTTACAGAGAGGGCTGATGGATATCCCGGTCTGAGCGAGCACTATGGTTTTGAATTCGATGTTGTTAAAGGACTTGACCCGTCGTTGATGTATCAGGCCCTTATTGAAGGAAGCGTAGATGTAATAAGCGGATTTGCTACTGATGGCAGGATTGTTGCTTTCGATTTGGTATCTCTTATAGACGATAAGCAATTCTTCCCGCCTTATGATGCAACGGTTATCGTTAGAGGAGAGGTTTTGGAAAAGCATCCTGAGTTAGAGGAAATCCTAAATCGATTAGCTAATCGTATCGATGATAATAAAATGGCTGAGCTCAATGCTGCGGTAGATTTGGATAAGCGAGAACCTGCCGATGTAGCACGAGAATTTCTTGAAAAAGAAGGTTTAATCTGAGCTTCTTCCTGAATGCGGAATGACATTTTGTAATAACTATCTTGCAAATAAGTAATTTATGTCAGTATGAAAAAATATAGATGGTATGATTAATATCTAACCATCTATATTTTTGCATTATAAGATAAAGGTCAGATTATATATTTATTTTATGAAGGAGCAACATTATTATTGACCTGCGGAGGAACAATAGCACCTGCATTTTCCATATCTAAGTTAGTGTAACATAAATACCATAAGGGACAATAATATCCTAAACTTTCACTATTCTCAGCTCTGGAAACCATCTCTTCATATGAAACCGGATTAGGTACTATAACCGGATCCCCCGGTTTCCAGTTTGCAGGAGTATGCAAGTTATAGTTTTCATTTATTAGTATCGATTCAAGTATCCTATAAAACTCTTCTCTATTTATTCCGGTAGATATAGGCAAGGTAAGAATTGCTCTTACATTGCCTGACGGGTCTATTATAAAAGTACTTCTTACAGTTGATCCAAATGCTCTGTCAGGACTTATCATGCCATACAATTCCGATAAAGATAAATCAGTATCTGAAATTATTGGAAAAGGAATTGATATTCCCGTATTTTGATATATATCATTTATCCAGGCTAAAATTGCACTAATATTATCCGTTGTTAAACCGATAATTTCTATATTATTCGCTGACAACTGCCGATAGTCCTGTGCAGCACTAATTATTTCTGTAGTGCTGACCGCACCGAAAGCAGACGGGTGACTGGTTAATATTACCCATTTACCTCTATAATCGGACAATCTGATATAACCCTGCGTTGACAGTGCTATAAAATCAGGTGCTAATCTGCCTATAGTAATAGGCCCAAATCTTCTTTCAGGTTGAGCAATTTGATTCATACCGTTATTTATACTGTTATTAAATATCATGGCATCTCCTTATACATATATATATATGTAATATTTTATGATGCAGGAAGTAAAACGTTAATATATAAAAGATAAAAACAATTGGAAATTCTATTGACAAAGCAATTGTATTCTTTGATAATTAAATAAAGAGTCAATTTAGGCAGTATGGACGCAAAATAAAAACAGGAGGTTTGGAATGAAAATTGTTATTTTAGATGGTTATACGGAAAACCCCGGTGACTTAAGCTGGGAAGGATTTGAGAATCTGGGTGAACTGACAGTATATGACAGAACTCCGGTAGAAAAAACCATAGAGCGTATCGGAGATGCAGATATTGTATTAGTAAACAAAGCTCCCATATCAAGGGAAACATTAGAAGCATGCAAAAATATTAAATACATAGGTGTTTTGGCAACCGGTTATAATATTGTGGATATAGAAGCTACCAAAGAAAGGGGAATTCCCGTTTCAAACATTCCCACTTATGGTACTGACGCCGTCGGACAGTTTGCAATAGCACTTTTATTGGAGATTTGCCATCATATAGGACACCACTCTCAAGCTGTAAGGGAAGGCCGCTGGGAGCATAATGATGACTGGTGTTTCTGGGATTATCCGCTGATTGAGCTTTCCGGAAAAACTATGGGAATAATAGGGCTTGGACGAATCGGTAAAACAACCGGCAAAATAGCCAAGGCATTGGGTATGAAGGTAATTGCATATGACGAATATCAAAATGATGAAGGAAGGCAAATTGTTGAATATGTAGATTTGGACAATCTTTTTAAATTGTCTGATGTTATATGCCTCCATTGCCCTTTGTTCCCATCAACACAAGGAATTATTAATAAAGATACAATTGCAAAGATGAAGGATGGAGTTATTATAATAAATAATTCAAGAGGTCAATTAATTGTTGAGCAGGACTTGGCAGATGCATTGAATTCAGGAAAGGTTTATGCAGCCGGGGTAGATGTGGTATCTACAGAGCCGATAAAATCCGACAATCCGCTTCTCAGTGCAAAAAATTGTATAATAACTCCGCATATTTCTTGGGCTCCAAAGGAAAGCCGCCAGCGCCTGATGGATATTGCAGTCGAGAATTTAAAAGCATTTTTAAAGGGCAATCCCATTAATGTCGTAAATAAGTAGAGGTTAACTGTTTGATTATTCACTTCATTGACATGTACTGTAAAAAGTTGTAGTATTTTAATGTGAAGAAACGAATTGCAGCTAATAATAAAATAAATAATAGGAGAGAAAAATGGCATATTTTAAGATTAAGGGAGCAATACCTCCAATGATAACTCCTTTTAATGAAAACGATGAGGTTGATTTTGAAAAATTTGCAAAAAATATTCAGGATTGGAATAACTATGATTTAGCCGGCTATCTCGTTCTTGGCTCTAACAGTGAAACAGTATATTTAACAGAGGATGAAAAGCTTAAGTTAGTAGAGCTCACAGTAAAATATAGAAAACCGGGTAAACTTGTGATTGCAGGAACAGGGATGGAATCAACAAGAGCCACCATCGATTTAACGAATAAGGCGGCTGATTTAGGTGCCGACTGTGCACTTCTTGTCACTCCATTTTATTATGGAGGGAAAATGAATGATGAAGCTTTGATTAATTATTATACGGATGTTGCCGATAATGTAAAAATTCCCATAATGATTTACAATGTGACTAAGTTTACTCATATAAACATTTCTGCTCGTGCGGTAGGAGTCTTGTGCAAACATCCAAACATTATCGGAATGAAAGATAGTTCAGGCAATGTTCCACAGCTGATAGAATTTAAAAAAGCTGTCGGCAATGCTGAATTTAATTTGATGGTCGGTACTGCATCTGCTTGGTACCCTGCTCTGACCTTAGGCGTTGAGGCAGCAATTATGGCTTTAGCAAACTGCTGTCCGGGTGAATGCGTAGATGTTCAAAAGGAATTTGAGGCAGGTAACCTCGAAAAAGCAAGAGAAATTTATGAAAGAGTATTCCCGGTTAATGCAGCTGTTACAGGAACTTTTGGAATTGCCGGTTTAAAATATGCTTGCGATATATTAGGATTTAACGGCGGATATGTCAGGAAACCTTTATTGCAGTTAAAGGAAGATGATAAGGTTAAACTGAAAGCAATCTTAAAAGATGCAAATTTAATATAATTAAACTTCTTTAAAGAGTGTCTTTATATAACAAAGGTAAAAATAAAATTTTAGTATAGGAGGATACTATGAAAAACAAGAAATTAGTAATGATTCCCGGTCCCACTCCCACAGTAAGAACTATAAATGACCAAATGGGAAGAGAAACAGTTGCATTTGGAGATCCTGTTTTTGTTAAGGATTTTAGCGAGTTAATAGTAGATTTAAAGGAAATGTGGAGAGTTGACGGTGAATGCTTTGTTGTAGCCGGAAGCGGTACAATGGCTATGGAAATGGCAGTTGCAAATGTTACAAAAAGAGATGATAATATATTGATAGTATCTAACGGATTTTTTGGTGACAGATTTATTGAAATCTGTAACAGGAAAGGTCTTAATGTAGATGTATTGTCTGCTGAATGGGGAGATGTTGTTTCTCCTGAAGCTATCGAAGAAAAATTGAAAGAAAAAAATTATGCGGCAATTACCGTAACCCATGTGGATACTTCAACGGGTGCACGGGCACCAATTGAAAAAATAGGTGAAGTTTTAAAGAAATTCCCTGACACAATATACATAGTTGACGGAGTTGCAGCTTCAGCAGGTGAAAGAGAATATGTTGATGATATGAATATTGATATCTTGTTTACAGGCTCTCAAAAGGCATTTGGAGTTGCACCGGGTTTAGCAATAGTATGGGCAGGAAAGAAAGCCCTTGCAAGAAGAAAATCCTTAGGTACTATCCCTGAATATTTCATTGATTTTGAAAAATGGATACCGATAATGAACGACCCGTCAAAATATTATGCTACTCCTGCCGTAAATATGGTTTGGGCTCTTAAAGAATCATTAAGACTTATAAAAGAAGAAGGACTTGAAGAAAGATATGAAAGACATACAAAAGTATCCAATGCTTTCAACGATTCTTTAGAAGCAATGGGATTTAAGTTATTGGCAAAAAAAGAATACAGATGCAATACACTTTCAACAGTTTTGTATCCTGAAGGAATAAATGATGCGCAGTTCAGAAAGGTACTGGCTGAAGAAGGCGCAGTGGTAGCAGGAGGACTTGCTGCATATGCAGGCAAAATGTTTAGAATAGGACATATGGGTAATATTGATGACCACACGGTTTATTCGACAATTGCAGCTATCGAAAGAACATTGATTAGATTAGGACACAAGTATGAAGTAGGAATAGGTTTAAAAACATTGCTTGAAAAAATGTAAATAATATATAAAGCAGCTACGATTAGCTGCTTTATTTTTGCATATAATAAAAAATACTCTTTACCGATTACAGTTCACACATAATAGCAGCAAATGAATATTTGGCGAAACAGTAACAAGCAATATATATTTAAAAATGCCATATAATTATAAATGTATGGACAAAAAACCTAAAGTTCGTTATAATTATATTTAATAGGTACTATTAAATTTTATAAAAATAACAATATTAATAGGAGGGTTTAATAAATGAGTAAACCAGTATTGTCAGCACATTTTCAATCAAGAGCACCTTCAGCCGTAAGACTGTCACAAATGAAATATGCAGAGCGAAAGAATAAACCTGAAGCTGTAATCAATGTAGGAATCGGTAATGTTTCATTGCCAACAAATCCGGCTATGCAAAAAAGAATGTTTAACTTAGATGCTCCTGAAAGTCCGTTTAATAAGGGTGTAATCAGATACACTGCCACCAACGGATTTGCAGAGACACAGGATGCATTTAAACACATTTTAAAATGTCAAGGTTTTGACACAAGCAAGCTGAGCGTTGTAGTTACAGACGGCGGTTCAGCCGGTATGGAATTGCTAATAATGGGAGTTTGCGGACCTGCGGCAACAGATGAAAAACCTTTGATGATGATTGACCCATCATACAGTAATTATATTTCTTTTGCTGAAAGAGTAGGACGTAAGACTGTTACAGTTAAAAGACATTTAAATGAAGATGGAAAATTCAGCCTTCCGGAAATTGACAAAATAGAAGAAACAATAAAAGCTTACAAGCCGGGAGCACTTCTTGTTATACCTTATGACAACCCTACAGGCCAGTTTTATGACAAAGAAACATTAATTTCACTTGCAGAGCTATGCGTTAAATACA